>OLSX01001067.1_pt1 | contig 26979 bp, 26 predicted proteins | sample 1673141 | NCBI WGS metagenome assembly OLSX01 (sample SAMEA3136759, study PRJEB25190) | human gut metagenome | biome: human gut; feature: human-associated habitat; material: faeces | place: Austria | collected 2013
ACCTACATATGGCATTGTAAATGATAGAAAGTGTCAAAAGGTTCGAATAGATAAGTGCGGTTCATGCGCAAAACAACAGGCCCTGCCGCTCGGAAGTATCCGATTGACAGAGCCTGTCTTGTTGATGGATATTAAAAATAATACCCCCTGATATTTGTCTAAACTATACTTCGCCAGTAAGCACCTTGCACAGCAGCAACAGATTGGGTATAATAAAAGCAAATATCTGGAACAGCAGGAGAGATAACTATGGCAGAAAGTTTTACCACTCGGCTTATCCAGCGTCTTCAAATTGAGCAGAAGAAAAATGACCACGGCGGCGTATACGCGTTCGCACAGAGAACACTCGCCTATCATTCCAACAGAATTGAAGGCAGCACATTAACGGAAAAGCAAACGGCATCTCTGTTCGATACCGACACCCTGACGTCGGAAGATGCGCTGATTCGCGCAAAAGACGTCGAGGAAATGACCGGCCACTTTCTGATGTTCAATGAAATGCTGAAAACCTATAAAGAGCCGCTTTCGCATGAACTGATGAAACGGTATCATTACAAGCTGAAAAGCGGCGTGTTTGAGGACATTGCAAACGGTTATCCGATCGGAGAATACAAGAACCGCCGGAATATCGTATCGGATATTACAACTGCGCTGCCGGAAGATGTTCACGCGCGCATGACGACACTGCTGGACGAATATAATGCCGCAGACAAGCATGATCTGCACGGATTGGCAAAGTTTCATGCAGATTATGAGGCCATTCACCCGTTCCAGGACGGAAACGGACGAACTGGGCGGCTGATCCTGTTTAAGGAATGCCTGAAAAACGATATTATCCCCTTTGTGATAAATGACAGCCGCAAAGCAGAATATTATCATGCGTTGAATACCGCGCAGACAAAACAGGATTACAGCCTGCTGGAGCGGTTCTTCCGCGAGGAGCAGGCCGAATACCGCCAGCAGGTCGAGGGTTTCCTGCCCCGGTCAAAGAATAGCCAACGCCACTGCGGCTACTACGAGGCTACTGCCACCGAATATCGGCAGTCCCAACAAGTGCAGAAAGCATACAAAAACCGCACAAAATGTTGGTGAACTGCACCTTTTCAGTAGTCGCTGCGATGCAAACACCTCACATAGCACCGCTCCGACTCCAAAGGCCATGCGTTCGAATCGCACCGGGCGTACCATGTTAAACCGCTTGTTTCTTTAAAATGGGCGGTTTTTCTTTGCTTTTGCTGCATAAATCGGAGTGAGAGCTCCATCTGCACGGACTTTCAGCTCCACTTTCACGGATTAAAGCCCCACCAAGAATAACAGCGCGCCGGACTGGGAGGACCGGCACGCTGTCAGGTTAATTTGTTTCGTATTTGAAAACTGGGATATTATCGCATTCCGCTGAACTAGTTATGCATCCGTCTTATCGTTCTTCAGAGAAGCTGCTCGAAGCCCCTTGCGTTCACGCATCGAGACACGGCCTTCCACCAGAATCTCATACGAATTATGAATAATTCGGTCCATGATTGCTTCAGAAATCGGGCTCTGAGACTCCGGGTCCGGATCAATCCGGGTATACCAGCCCTCTGGCTGGTACTGAGTGCAAAAGATCGTAGAACGGCTGCTGCGAGACTCTGCAATCTCAAGCAGATCGTAGGATTCCTGTGAGGTAAGAGGCCGGATCAGCCATTCGTCAAGAATAAGCAGCTCCACTTTCTTGTACATCTGCATCAGCTTTTTCAGGCTGCCGTTGCTGCGGGCGATATTCAACTCATCCAGCAACTCGGGCATACGGATATAGCGAACCGTTTTCATCCGTCTGCACGCAGCATTCCCCAGCGCGCAGGCGATATAAGTTTTTCCATTACCGGAGGCGCCTTCCAGTACAACGTGGTGGCCTTCATCAATGTACTTGCAGGCAGCAAGCCGCAGAAGCTGTGCCTTGTCCAATTTGCGATCCTCATGGTACTCGATTTCTTCCATGACGGCAGAAGAAATGCCAAACTCGGCATTCCGCATTAACCGGGCCACCTTGTTATTCTGGCGGCGGTTCCATTCCGCGGTCACAAGCATGCTCAGCCGCTCTTCAAAGCCAATCGAATTGAATGAAGCGTCTTGGATCTGGTTTGCAAATTCAGCTGCCATGGCGGTCATTTTCATCTCGGTAAGCATGTCTATCGTCTGCTGGTTCATTTCTGCTCACCGCCCTTCTTGAAGTAGGCGGCACCGCGCGTAATACCGTAACGATTGATGTTTTTCGGCTGTTCTGGCTGCAGCAGGTCAGGCAAGGCCTTCTCATTCTTCAAAAGACTGCTGATATTACGAACAGAGGGCGTAGTTGTAAACGCAAGAACCCGTCCGCAGGCGTTTTCAAGACGTTCTTTGCTGTAGCGTTCACCCAGCTTCATGAGGCTTGCACAGGCTTTGTAACCCTGCTCAGGAGCCTTGCCAGAGTCGAGAAAATGATACACTGCCTTTTCTGTCATCGGACCAACGGACATTGCCCAGGTTTTGAAATCTTCTGCATTGTACGCCAGATACCTCTGGTGCTCCTGCGGCATATGCTCCAGCTTCATCAACGGTTCACGCTGCTTTGTCTGCAAACGGCGGTGGCTCGCAACGCGACTGCCATGGAAATACACCTCAACAATAGTTTTTGTTACGCGAATGTCCACTTTTTCGCCAATCAGATTGTATGGAACGGAATATTTGTTCCGGCCGTCACTCACGAGATAGTCGTTCGGCACCTTAGCAGCAGACCATACAGCGGCTTCAAACGGTGCGGTGGGCAGCGGCAGCATATACGCCTGTTCTTCCTCAAGATAAGCGCTGCGGCGCGTGCCAGTGTGCTGCTTGAATTCCCGGTTGTTCAGTTCTTCGAGCTTTTCAGCAACCGCCTCGTTGAGTTCGCGCAACGAGAAAAACTTCATATCACGCAGTGCCGCAATAATCCAGGTCTCCACCAGACGAACAGACGCTTCCGCAGCACTTTTGTCCTGCGGTTTGCGGACACGGGCCGGTACGATTGCGGTACCGTAATACTCGGCAAGTTCCTGATAACTGCGGTTCAGCACGGTTTCATAACGGGTGTTAGATACTGTTGCGGTCTTGCAGTTGTCCGGGACGAGCAGCCTTGCCACGCCGCCGAAATAATTGAAAGCGTGAACATGGCAGTTCAGCCAGTTCTCGGTTTTCATGTCGTCGCAGGCTTCTGCATAGACATAACAGCTGCACGGGAGCACCGCTACAAACAGATAAGCCGCACTCTGTGCTCCAGTAACTGAGTCATATACTGGAACAGTATCTCCGGCCCAGTCCACCTGGATTGCATCTCCCGGCTTATGCTGAATGCGCATGGTTGCCTTGGTAATGCGAGCCCATCTGCGGTATTTATCGCCAAACTGAGTGCTCATGTACGGCGTGCGGCCGCCTTCATAACATTTGCGGCAGTATTCTTCACATAAAAGCGTCAGCGTAACGCCGGGCTTGGCCAGTTCGCGGTGGATGTACGGATAATCCGGCTCAACGTAAGTGCTGTTTTTCTGGTACTTGTCCGGGAAAAGGATCCGCTCCAGCTCGGTGTTGGTAATGTCCTCGTCAAGGGGCCAGTGGATATTGGCTTTGCTTGCTGCCTCTAATACCTTACGAATAGTATGGCGTGAACAGCGTGCGCTGTCTGCGATTCTCCGCTGACTGTAGTCAAGATAGTCCAGCCGCAGGATTTTCAAATAGTCTGTCATTTCAAAACATCCAGATAAATATGTCACAGCAGTTGCCGTGCATATTCATTATAAAGGCTTTGGTGCTCTCATGCGGCAGAGTGGAGCTAAAACTCCGGCAAGGTGGGGCTAAAACTCCGTGCAGATGGAGCTCTCGTAGCGATTTATACACTTTTGAGTGATAATTTGACAAAAGTTCCATAAAAATCACCGGAATCGTTCGCTCCCCCCTCACAGGGGTAACAAGTGATTCCTGGGATACCCCGGCAGGTCATCGTGTTTACGATGCCTGCCGGGGTTTCTCTGCGTCCTGGGGTTCTGGTGCTTCCAGTGCTTCTTCCACATCCTGCTGACCACTGCCGACATAGCCAATGCCGTTGTAGTAAATCTCCACGGTCTGAGGCGCGTACTTAGACCACTTCACCTCTTTCTCGTGGACCACGATCCTCTCAATGAACAGCCGCAGCAGCTCCGGCGTCAGCTCCGTGATATCCGTATACCGCTTCGCCTTGTCGAGGAAGCTGTCCGTCCCGCTCACCGTTTCCCGCAGGCGTTGGATGTCCATCTCTTTCTGCGGGATACCTGCGGCGATTTGATTCTGCTCTTCCGTATAGCTGCCGGAAAGCATCTGGAACTGCTCCGTGGAGATACATCCAAGCACACTGTCCTCATACAGCTTCTTGAAGATGGTGTCCACTTCCGTTTTCCTCTTTCGCATGGCGGCCAGTTCTTTCTCCTGCCTGCGGATCTCCCGCTGGATCTCGGTGGACTGCCTGCTGCCGATATAGGCGGCAAATCCCTCCGGATGTTCCCGTGCCATGGCCGTTACTCTCCGTAAGTCCTCTAGTACCACCTCATCCAGAACGCACTCTCGAATATAGTGGCCTGTGCAGGCTTCACCATCTTTTTTGTAGGTGCGGCAGGTGAAGTGGTTGTAGCTGGCAGACATGGTATGCGTCCAGTGCAGTACCATGTTGGAACCGCAGTCGGCGCAGAATACAAGGCCGGAATACTTGTTCTGCTCATCCATATTGGTTCTTCGGCGCTTGTTCTTTCGTACCCGCTGCACAATGTCCCAAACTTCTTGTGTAACGAGAGCGGGATGGGTATTCTCAAACACCAGGCATTCTTCTCTGGAATGCTCCACCCGTCGCTTATCCTTATAGGATTTAGTGCTGTATTTCATATTGACGGTATTGCCCAGATAGATCTCGTTTTCCAACATATCCGCTACTGTATCCCCAGACCAGTGATATGGGCGCTGGGTATCCAATCCCGTATGAGTCATGCCGTACTTGGTATAGGCGTACATGGTGGGCGTTAGGATCTGCTCTTTCTTGAGAATGCGGGCAATTTGGCTGGGGCCACTGCCGCCGGCGCACATGGCAAAGATCCTGCGGACGATGGCTGCCGCCTCTTCGTCCACGATTAGTTTTTTCGTGTCCGGGTCCTTTCGGTAGCCGTAAGGTGCTCTGGTCCCCAGCCGTTCGCCCCGTTCCGCTTTGGCCTTCAGCACCGCACGGATCTTCCGGCTGGTGTCCCGAATAAACCACTCGTTGAACAAATTCTTGAACGGCATGAGGTCGTTGCTCTCGCTGCTGTCGGTGTCCACATTGTCATTGATGGCAATGTAGCGGACGCCGAACATGGGGAAGCGTTCCTCAATGTAGAGTCCCGTGTGAAGCTGATTTCTACCGAGGCGACTGAGATCCTTGGTCACAATGATCCCGATCTCGCCGTTTTCCATGTCTGAGATCATCTGCTGGAACGCCGGTCTTTGGAAGGTTCCTCCCGAAAAACCGTCATCCACATAGAAGCAGGGGCTGGGGAAATGGTGATCTTCCGCGAATTTCTGTAAAATGGCTTTTTGATTCTGGATCGAGTTCGAATCGCCCTCTATCCCATCGTCCTGGCTGAGACGGCAGTAAAGAGCGGTTTTCCTGATTTGGTTTGACTGATTCATACAGCCCTCCTTTTCTTTGTCAAACCGTTCAGAGCATTGCGACGCCACAATACCCCGAACGGTCTGAATTGTCCAGCACTTTACGCGCACAGCTTTCCCTGCCGGAAGTCCAGTTCCGCAAGGGCTTTCAGCTTATCCTCCACGGTTTCACTGCCATGCCGTGGAAACACGGAGATGACTTGAATCTCCCGCCCGCAGGCTGTCTGCGTCCGCTCCACGGTGATATGCTCCTTATCGATGGTGATATTGGCTTTTTGCTCCATAGGCTCTCCTCTTACTCTTGTTTACTAAGTTTGCCCACACGCCGCCTGTGGGGCCTCTGCCGGAGGGGATGGGCAAGGACACTGCCCATTGCGGAAGAACGCCGCACAGGGCGGCACGGGGCGAATGGGCGGGGGTTTACTGCCCATCCTTGTGGTTCAGATCATGGTGGGCGTTTATATGGTAGGCTTGTTCAAGAATGTGTTCCAGCAGGAGACGTATTCCATCCGTCGCCTCCCGGTCCAGTTCCTTTGCGCGGGGATTCCGCAGAATCTGGCGGATATTGGAGTCGATCTTGTTGACTTCCTCGTAGAGCCGAAACCTGGTCCGGCTGGGCCTTTCCACGATCTCGCTCTCTGCAATGAGCTTGCGGAAGTAGGTGGTGACCGGCAGGCGGATCAGTTCCCGATAGCGTTCCAGCCTTTGAGATTGTTCCTCTGTCATCCGGACGGAGATGCTTTTGCTGTTGTCCCGCAGGTTCCCTCTGGGAAGCGGCTTTTTGCGCTTACGGCGCATGGGTGAATCCCTCCTTCCTGATCTCGTATGCTGCCTGGGCAATGTCCTTCAGACAGTCGAGTGCTTGCCGGAGTTCCTCTGCCGTGCCATATCCGCTGTTGAAGGCACGAGCCACGGCGTTGATCTCCCGCCCCTTCTGATTGAGCAGGCAGAGAAAGTCCGGCATGACGCCATTTCGACTGATGATGGGACGATTGCCAGCGAGCTGCTCCATAAGCCATGCGTTGGCAGACAGCCCTGCCGCCCTGCTTCGTTCCATGAGCCAGCTGTATTCTTCGGCACTCATGCGGACGCAGGTCCGATGTGTCTGTTTGCTCATAAACTACCTCCAGACCGCTTCCGGCAATGTTGCCGAGAGCGGTTTTCGTTTTTTACAGATACCCCTCACTACCCCTCCCGAAAAAACAGCGTGGTGAATATCCCGGAATCAAAAGCTCCTGCAAAAGCTTTAAGGTCAAGGGTGTGCAATAGACACCCTGGGCGTCCAATCAAGGGTGTCTTATTGACACCCAAAGAAGGGAAAATCGGCAGACAGGCTCTTGTAAAGTCTGTCTGCCGATGGTAACATACCACAAATCGAAGAAGGAGGCTCGGAACATGATGTATGCTGTTTTATCATTGGGGCTGGCGCTGTTGGGGGGGGGGTATCCGTCTGGCGCAAATGTTACGCCTGTCCGTACCACTGCTGTACGGGGCATTGGTCATCACGGTATTCCGCCCGTGGTATCTGGCCCATATCGCTCTGGCGGACGGCATTTTCCTTGTGCTGGTGGGGCTTGCGGTGCTGTCCTGGATGGTAACGCTGGTTCGTGTAGTGTGGGAGATGATCTGGTAAGTAAGGTTTGACACTTTGTCAACCCTTACTTTTAGACAACTTTGTCAAAAAGTCTGACCGGGTTCGGTGATTTCGCCGAACCCGGTTTTCAGCGTCTACCGCTTTTGACAATGTTGTCTGAAGCGCTTTAGGGCAGTCCGCTGTTATCGGGTTTGGCAATATGGCCGAACCCGATTTTTGCACTCACATTCTGGCAATTCTGCCGAAAAGTTGCCGCCTGCAGGCGGCATTGGGGACTGGGGCGAGCCCCAGTAAGCGCGTTTGTCATACAAATGCTATGCTTGCGCCAGCGCCGCCACAGGCGGCGTTGGCTTCATACCTGCCAATCCGTGCTGTTGACCAAAGTCGGTATCCAAAGGCCAGAAAGAATCCGTAAAGACTTGAATCTTTGCTCTAACAGAGTTAATATCACACCCACCTGAGAAGTGCCCGAATTGATGCGTTGTGCTTTCTCTTGCACAGGGTATCTTCCAACCGGTAAAATGAAACACATCATACTTCATTATAAGGAGAACTGCCATGGAACAACACTATCTTACCGGCGAACAGATCGCCGCCTTCGCTTCCCACCTTGTTCGGGCGGAACGAACCCCTGCGACCATTGAAAAATACCTCCGAAGCGTGCGGGCTTTCTTCCTGTACCTGGATGGGCGGCCTGTTACCAAAGACGCTGTCGTAGCTTGGAAAGAACATCTGCAAAGCGTGGGTGGCTATTCCCCCTCCACCGTCAACGCATCCATGGCTGCCATCAATGATCTATTTACTTTTCTCAGCTGGCCGGATTGCCGCATCCATTATCTGAAGGTTCAGCATCGTCTGTTCCGGGACGCCGGACAGGAATTGGGCCGTGAGGACTATGAGCGTCTCATCACGGCAGCCCGCGAGTCAGGACGGGAGCGGATTGCGCTGGTCATGGAAACAATCTGCGCCACCGGCATCCGAGTCAGCGAGGTGCGCTATATCACCGTGGAGGCGGCACAGGAAGGCCGTACCACCATCTCTCTGAAGGGAAAGATCCGCACCATCCTGCTGCCGGGAAAGCTGTGCAGGAGGCTGCTGAAATACGCGAAAAAGCAAAAAATTACCTCTGGTGAGATTTTCCTCACCAAAGGCGGAAAGCCCATGGGGCGATGCCAGATCTGGGCGGAGATGCAGCGGCTCTGCCAAAAAGCCGATGTGGAGCCCTCCAAGGTATTTCCCCATAATCTCCGGCATCTGTTTGCCACGATTTATTACCGGGTCTACAAGGACATTGCAAAGCTGGCGGACATCTTGGGCCATTCCAGCATTGAAACCACCCGCATCTACCTGATGACCACAGGACAGGAACACCGGCGTCAGTTGGAACGGCTGCAGCTGGTGCTCTGAAACGGAATCTATATTCCGTATGTGAACCATGAACAGCCTGACCGGGTTTTCGGCAGGCTGAAACAGAAAAGAAGCGCCCATTTCCCTTTTTGCAACTCCCTTTTATGTTAATTGTTGCTACTGCTCGGTTAGCCAATCCTAATGTAGATTTATTCGTTAGGGGACATAAAAAGAGGCTCCATCCTTATTGGGTGGAGCCTCTCATAAATTTACCGGATTTACTCTGTGGGCTTGATGCATATTATCGGGCTTTCTTGTGAAGTGTGTATGCCACAACAGCACATATGATAATTCCAATGCCAAATGGAATGGCAGAAAGAAATGCAACATTAGCGGGTGCACTATAAGCTGCGTGCTCAATGCCACAAAGCATATCACGATAATTATAGGCAACCACGAAACACATAATGTCAGATAGCAAGATTGCAATAGCAATAAACAAATAACTCAGCTTTTTCATACGCTTTACCATCCATTTCATTTTTTGCGTAGTATTAGTACTAGGCCTACAACCATCGAAAACACACATAGGATGGGAAGTGCGCCAGATTCACTTAGAGTAATCGTCGAAGCAGTATTTAGTTGCTCTGTTGCGCTTGGACTCATGACCATCAAAACTCCGAAAAGGATTAGACATACAGCACCAATCAAACAAAGGCCAATACCTACCTTCATCTCTATGGCTTTCGAAACTTTGGCATCTTCTACCTTCGGCGGTGCTTCCATTGTACCCTGATTGATTGTTTTTTCCTTCACAAGGTCATCAAGAGTAATGTTGAAGCACTCGCTTAATGCCAACAGTTTTTCTAATTCAGGCGTTGATGTTCCACTTTCCCATTTAGATATGGCCTGTCTTGAAACGCCTATTTTCTCTGCAAGTTGCTCTTGAGAAAGTCCACTCTTGCGTCTGAACTTATATATTCTTTCAGACAACATTTTCTCTACCTCCTTGGAAATACTATACAGTTCTGTTGTAATACGGTGGTAACCGTATCGACCTTTATTTTCGTGGTAGATGGCTGCGATTTCTGCTTTGGCAGCCTCGTATTTGTCTGGGCAATCCATCCGTTTCAGATGATAGTAGAACGCCGCACGGGACAGTTGAGCAATTGATAGAAGAATATCCAGAGAATGTTTTCGCCTCAGCTTTTGAACTACCTGCGTTTTCTGCGCCGGCGTCGCTCGTTTCCCAAAACCAAGGCCTGCAAATTTTTTAAGTAATCCACCTCTGCCCGCAGCCGCAGCCGCTGCCGCGGCGTTCAACAGCAAAGCCTTCCGGACCTTCGGCCAGATAGATGCGTTCCCAGCTTTGGATGCGGCCATGCCCTCCAACCTCATACACTCTCACTGCTTCTACAGCTCTTTTTTGAATTCCGTTGTGTATCGCTTGTTTGCTGCTCCTTTTTACATGTAAAATCGCGTGTAATTAAAACCATCTTGAAATGCATCTGTCAAGGAAAAGTAGACGCTCCAAAAACGCCGAATTTTAGAAGCCCAGTTCGGTCTTATACTGAACTGGGCTCTTGTAGCCCAGAGCGGCCGCTGGCCGCTCATAATTATAGTAATGGACATACTCGTCAAAAAGGTTCGGAACATCCTTAGCGATGGCCGGATTGAAATCGAGAAACCGTTCTTCCTTGATCCAGCCACCCCATCTGTTAGATAGTATATCATACTGTCTAACAGATGGGGTGCTGTTCACACTATTTTTTGCGGGTTATTAGATTTATTAAGCAAAGCAAATGTGCGTTGCGCAAGCAAAAGTCACAAAAAAACGTCAAAAAACTATGCAAGCAGTCAAAAATATCGGGGGATTTATCTTTTTAGCCTGTTGATATTGACAAATTCGGGAAAACGAGTTATATATGAAATACATTCATCGAATTCATTCTATGAAAATGTTCGATAAAACGGTGGGAAAGGAGACCTTTATGGGTCAAACGATTATTGAGAAAATTCTCTCTAAGAACCTCGGCCGTGCGGTGCGCGCCGGTGATGAAGCACTTTTTGAACCAGATCTGACCGTGGCATACGATTACCCCGGCTACATTGACTCCTACGAAAAGCAGATGGATGAGCTGGGTGTGACCAGCGTAGCCCATCCGGATAAATTTCTTTTTTTCATCGATCATTTCAATCCTGCAGGGGATTCTAAGAGCCGCGAGGTTCATGTGAAAACCCGGAGCTTTGCCAAACGAATGGGAATTCAGCTGTGGGAGGACGTAGGCATTGGCCATCAGGTCATTATGGAAAAGGGCTATGTAGTTCCTGGTACCATGTTGATCCACTTTGATGGACATGTCAGCACACTTGGCTCCGTCGGCGCTGGCGCTATCAGTGTTCGCAACGCGGTGATTGAGGCACTGGCTACCGGAAAGGTCTCCATTGTAGTTCCCGGCACATTGCGGGTGAATTTTATTGGCAAGCTGGAAAAGGGTGTTACCGCACGGGACGTGTTCCACACACTGGTTCAGCGTCTTGGCCCCTCCGGCGCCTGCTCCCTGTGCCTGGAATTCGGCGGCGAAGGGCTAAAAAACCTCACTATGGATGATCGTATTACTCTCTGCAATCAGGCCATGTTCCTTTCTGCCGTAACAGCCGTTTGTGAACAGGATGACGTTACAGATGCCTTCCTCAGTGGTACGGGCTGTAAAGAATACACACATGTGACACCTGACAGCGATGCGCACTATGCCAAGGAGTATACGCTGGATTTGGCTACAGTCGCTCCTGTCCTGGTTGCACCGCCTTCTTCTGCCAACACGGTTTCGATTTCCGACTTCGAGGGCATGAAAATTGACGCTGGCTATGTCGGTTCCTGCGCAAGCGGCCGTATCAGTGACTTCCGTCAGGTTTTGGAGGTCCTGGAAGGCAAGCACATTGCAAATGGCACCCGGCTTTATGCGGTCCCCGCTTCCGTCAAGCTCCAGAAAGAAATTGCTGGTAACGGCATGATGGGCAAGCTCATCGACGCCGGCGCCTGCGTGTATTATCCCAGTTGCGACTTCTGCTATGGTAAGCTGGGCACCCTGACTCCCGGAGAGGTGGCCCTGTCCACCGGCACATTGAATATCCCCGGCCGCATGGGTTGCACCAAGGCAGATATTTATACTGCCAGCCCCTATACCATTGCAGCATCCCTGCTGAACGGTAAGATCACTGACCCCCGCAAGGTTCTGTAAATCAAGAAGAAAGGAGGAATTTTCATGCTTCCCAAAATCAAAGGACGGGCTGCCTGGGTCTTTAAGGAGACCAATTACGACATTGATAATATTGTGGGTGTTGCCAATATTACCCTGACGGATATTGAGCAGATGAAAAAGGTCTGCATGACGGACTATGACCCTGATTTTGCCGCCGCTGTTCAGGATGGTGATGTGCTGGTAGGCGGCGAAAATTTTGGCTACGGGCATCCCCACTATGTTGCGTTTAAGGCTCTGCGAGCCCTTGGTATTCGTACCGTATTTGCGGAGAGCTTCAATCCCAGCTTCTACAAAGGCGAGGTTTCCAATGGCGTGGCACTCGTCGAGGTCCCCGGTATTCTGAAGGCTGTGAAGCGCTGGGATACCATTGAATTGGACTGGGACAAGAACGAAGTTACCATCAACGGTGAAACCACTCTGCCTTGCATCCCTATTCCTCAAAGAACAAAGGACATCGTGGAGTGCGGGAACCTCATTAACTACATCCGCGAAAAAAGATTGTGATCCCCTGGTGAGACCGGTAAAATATGAAACAGACAACAAGAAAGGAAGAACCAAATGAAAAAGATCACGGCTCTGATTTTGTCCCTTGCACTGGTGTTTTCCCTGGCTGCCTGCGGCGGTAGTAAGACTGATGCCCCCGCTCAGGACAACAGCAACGACGCTACTGCTTCCTCTGGCCCCAACTCCTACGGCTATGACGTTTCTGCCGAGGCTCCTCTGAAGATTGTCAGCACCTCTGCTCTGAACGCCACTCACTGTTGCTATGCCGGCTTCTATCAGCCGTTCATGGATCTGGTCACCGAAATGTCCGATGGCAAGATCACCTGGGAAACCTACATGTCCGGCGAGCTGGTGGAGGGCGGCAAGGAGTACGACGCTCTGCGCGATGGCGTGGCCGATGTGGCTATGCCCCTGACCCCCATCTATGACACCTCTCGGTTCCCTGCCGGCGATGTGCCTCAGCTGCCCATCAAGGTCTCTACCTCCGAGATCGTGTCCAACGCATATGTGGATCTGCTGAACAGCACAGAGGAAATCGCTGACGGCAAGAACTTCAACCAGCTGTACTTCGAGGATAACGGCGTTCACTTCATCGCCCATAACAATCCTCCGGGAAATGCAATTTCCACCACCACCAAGGATATCACAACCATGAGCGACTGGTCCGGTCTGATTATCCGTACCTCCAGCCGTCCCCAGCAGTTCCTGGCCACCGACCTGGGCATTACTCCTCTGAATGTGACCGCATATGACCTGTACGACACCCTGTCCCGCGGCACCGCGGACGGCGGCTTCCAGCAGATTCCTGACTGGGCTTCTTACGGTTTGGACGAGCTCTACAAGTATGCCATTGAAGGCCTGAGCTTTGGCCACTTCACCGCCGGCATGGGCTGGAGCAAGGACTTCTGGGACAGCCTGCCCGAGGTTTACCAGCAGATCCTTACTGACGCTGCCGATCGGGTTCGTCCCGATGGCTGCGCTTACTGGGATGAGAAGACCAAAGAGGTCAAGGCCACTGTTGAGAGCCGGGGCGGCAAGTTTGTGGAGTATACCTCTCTGCCTCAGGAACTGCAGGACAAGGTCAACGCTGCCTGTGTCAATACTTGGGTTCAGTATGCTGAGATGCTGGAAGACAGCGGCGTTCCCGGCGCTAAGATCTGCAAGCTGTGGGGAGATTGCATGGTTCAGAACGGCGCCGAAATGATTGACGGCGTTGATGAGGCTCTGGACGGCCTGATTGAAAAGTACGGTGCGTAAATTCTGCATTTCACCCGATTCGCAAATGTAAGATAACAGGAGGTAATCTATGTCAACAGGTGCCGCGATACTGATCGCCGGTATTACCCTGATTGTACTGCTGCTGGGCGGCTTGTATATCCATTCCATGCTGCTGGCAGTAGGCATCGTGGGCATCATCGCGCTGGGAAAAAGCGCTCTGCTGTCCGGCCTTTTGAGCTATACCACATTTACCACGGTCGCAACCTATTCCATGACTACCATTCCGCTGTATGTGCTCTGCGCACAGCTGATTCTGGAGGCTGGCGTTGTGGAGGATCTATTCAACATCCTCTACAACATCTCTAAGGGCCGCAAAGGTGTTCTGGGAACCTTCTGCTGCATTCTGGGCGCGTTTTTGGGCGCAGTCTGCGGCTCTGGCACGGCTACATCTGCGGCTCTGGGGCAGGCAGCCTATCCCCAGCTGGTCAAGCGGGGCTACAGCTCCGATCTGGCGGCGGCAACCTCTGCCTCTGCCGGATCTCTGGCCGGTATTATTCCTCCCAGTGTAACCATTATTGTCTACGGCATCACCACCGAGACTCCCATTGGCCGGATGTTTGTGGCCTCCCTGATCCCCGGCATCCTGACCACGCTGGTGTTCATCGGCTGCAACCTGTTCTTCCTCAACAGAGAGGGTAAGAACAAGCCGGTGGAGACCTTCAAGCCTGTCCATGTGGATCGCAAGAATGCCATCGTATCTATCACCGTGGCTTGCATAATTGCCATTACCATCTTCGGCGGCATTTATTCCGGCTTTATGACAGCTACCGAGGCTGGTGCGGTTTCCGCTACCGTGGCGTTCATCTGTGCGCTGTGCTTGAAAAAGGTGACCAAGGACTTTTTGATCCGTTCCGCAAAAAGCACAGTGAATATTACCGCCATGGTCATGCTGATTATGATCGGCGCCAAGATCTTTGGCAAGTTCATGTCTTTGAGCAAGGTTTCCGACGCGTTCGTGGAACTGCTTCAGCCTTTGATGAGCCAGCCCAAGATCATCCTCTGCATCTGCATTCTGGTTTATTTCATCCTGTTTATGCTGATGGAGGGCACCGCCGTCATCGTTATGACTACTCCAGTACTGCTGCCCGTCATGCAGCAGATGAATGTGGATCTGCTGTGGTTCGGTATCATCGTCTGCTTCTGCTGTGTCATCGGCCAGCTGACGCCGCCTGTGGGCGTGTGCGTCTACTCTGTGTGCGGCACAGCGGGCATCCCGGTGGAGGGCCCCTTCAAAAAGTCCATGATATTTGCTCTTGTGGCAACGGTTATTGTGGGCGGCTTGATGGTGTTGTTCCCGCAGGTTGTCACCTACCTGCCCAGTATGATGCTGTAAAGGAGGATCATTGCTATGAAAACATTGGATCAATTGTATGCTATTCACAGCAAGATCAAAAACATCTTCCTTGCGCTGGGAGGTGCGGGCGTGTTTGTCATGATGCTCTACATCACCGTAGATGTGCTGGTGCGGAACCTTTCCAACACGGCGCTGATAGGCACGTTTGAAATCGTTTCCTATTATATTATGCCGCTTACGATTCTCCCTTCTATGTGCTTAGCGCTGGCTTCCGGTGTTATGCCGCGTATTGTGGCAATGACCAACCGCTTGCCCCAGAAGGCACAGCGGATCGACGCCATTATTCTGCCGATTTTGGAGATTGCGGCTTATGTTCTAATGTGCAGATTTTCCATCAAGTATGCCATCTCTGCAACCAATGACCAGTTGACCTTCATTGCGGGCACTACGTCTCTGCCGGTGTGGTTCATGTACTATCTGCCTCCGGTAGCGTATGTGATGATGACGGTTGAAAGCCTGTTTGTGCTGCTTAAGAACATTTTGACCGGCAACACCACTATTCTATATAAGGGCGTGGATCCTGACGAGGAGAACGCCAGTATCTGATCCATCCATTCCGGGCGGGCTGGTCGGCCCCGCATGTTTGATCCGGCCCGCCCGGCTTTCCTCCTCCATGAAAAAAACTGTTAGCAAGAAACCATGTTCCTTATCATTTTTCTGAGAATTCCTCCAATAGTTGTGCTCTAATTGTGTTTATGAAAGGATGATCTACAATGATGACTGACAGAAGCACCCTCCGCCGCCTTATGGCGGAAAAGGAAACCGTGATCACCTGCGGCTGCGGTGACGCAATTTCCGCTAAAATTATTAACGAAGTGGATGGCTTTGACGGCGTTCTCTCCAGTGGCTTTACGCTGGCTGCTATGGCGATGGGACTGCCTGATGCCGAGCTGTACAGCAGAAGCGACAACGTCTATGCTGTCAGCAATATGTGCTATGTGCTGGACAAGCCCTTGATTGCTGATATTGATACCGCTTACGGCAATGCCGTGACTACCATCAAGACGGTGAATGATTTTGAGAGAGCCGGTGCTTCCGGTGTTGTTATCGAGGATCAAATCAGTCCCAAGCGCTGCCCCATCTGTGTCACCGACCTGAACACCACCATTTCTGCCGAAGAGGCTGCCGGTAAGATCCGTGCCGCTGCGGAAAACCGCCTTTATAAGGACACCCTGATCATTGCCCGTACAGACATTACAAATGTTGAGGAGCGCAACAGACGCGCCCAGATGTATCTGGAAGCCGGTGCCGATCTGGTGCAGGGCATCAGCAAGTCCTATACCGCCAGCGGCAACATGGTGGAGAATATCAAGCAGTTTGTGGATGCCATGGACGGTCGTGTTTCTCTGGTGGTCTGCGGCGGTTTGGATTCCCTGACCCGTAAGGACATCGAGTATATCAAGCCCAAGATTTGCCACTTCGCTCTGGTGCCTATCAACTACATGTATCCCGCTCTGCGCAAGGCTATCGAATTTGTTGGAGAGAACCACGAGCAGGCCGGCATTCCTCTGGAGAAGGCAAACCACAGCGAACTGGTGAACTTCCTTGGCATGAGCAAGATCGGCGAACAGGAAAAGAAGTATATCCCCCAGATCGATTGCTGATCTTCCGGCCAGAAAGCGTTGATCGACAGAATGTGATGAAACAGGGCCGGCAGTCATTTGAAACACATATGACTGCCAGCCCTTTCTTTTAACTAACAAATAGGAGAGCATAGGAATGCGTACATTCAAAGAATACCAGGAAAAACTGAACTCCATGCGCAAAAACGTCTATATCAATGGCGAACTGGTGGAGCGTAACGACCCTCGACTGCTGGGTGGCCAGAACATTATGGGCATCACTTTCGATGCTGCCATGTCCGACGATCCCGAACTCCGGGAGTTGGCTACCGCAACCTCTCATCTTACCGGTCACACGATTAACCGCTTTACCCATATCTATCAGACGCCAGACGATCTGCTGAAAAAACAGGCCATGATCCGGGAACTGGGTCATCTGGCTGGCGGCTGCATTCAGAGATGCATGGGCTGCGATGCCATTAATGCCTTATACGTCTCTACCTATGAGGTGGATCAGCACTATAGCACTAACTACCACGAGCGCTTCAAGAAGTATCTGGCGTGGTATCAGGATAACGATCTGGTTGGCAATGCTGGTCAGACCGACGTGAAGGGCGACCGATCCAAGCGTCCCTCTGAGCAGGTGGATCCCGATCTGTACATGCGCATTGTGGAGCGCCGTGAGGACGGCATTATCGTTTCCGGCTGCAAGGCCCACAACACCACTGCTCCCTATGCCGACGAAATTCTGGTGCTGCCCACCCGCGCTCTGAAGGGAGCTGATGCCGACTGGGCCGTGGCCTTTGCGGTTCCCGCCGACGCTGAAGGTGTGACTCTGATTTCCCGCCCCGTTTCTCCCAATCCCCGCATTGAATTGAAAGCCCCCTATAATAACTATGGTATTTGTGACACCATGACTGTGCTGGATCATGTGTTCATTCCCAACGAGCGTATCTTCATGTGCGGTGAGGCGGACTTCGGCGGCCGTCTGGCACTGTCCTTCGCCAACAACCACCGTTTCAGCTACTGCGGCTGCAAGCCTGCCATCACGGATGTGTTCATCGGTGCCACTGCACTGGTGGCGGAATACAACGGTGTGCCAAAGGCACCCCATATTCAGGACGAATTGGCCGAGCTGGAGGCTACCGCCGAACTAGTCTACGGTGCGGGTATTGCCGCCTCTACCACCTCCAAGGTTACTCCATCCGGTGCGCGGGAGCCCAACTTTATGTACACCAACTGCGGCCGCTTCCATGCGGGTAAGAACATTATGCATGAGTATGACATTCTTATCTCCACCACCGGAGGCATGGCGGCGACTCTGCCCTTCGAGGGTGACTGGCTGAACCCCGAGACTCGACCCTATCTGGAGAAGTATATCATGCGCAACCCTAAGATCAGTGCGGAAAACCAACACCGGCTGTTCAGATTCTTAGACGATTTCACTGTCTCTGCATGGTGTGGTATGGAGCAGGCCGCGGGTATCCACGGCGGTGGTTCTCCCATCATGGAGAAAATCGGTATCCGCACCAACTACGATGTGGAGAAGCGGAAGAATATTGTCAAGCGCCTGGCCGGCATTGATGACTCCAAGAATGAGGGCTGATAGATGGAAATCAAACATGTAACAGTATCCGGGGCGGGCCTGATGGGCACACAGATCGCTATGCAGGTGGCACTCCATGGTTACCAAGTGACCACCTATGACGTATTCCCCGCCCAGTTGGAAAAGGCAAAGGCCTTTGCGGATGACTGGTTTGCTAAGCGGGTACAGAAGGGGAAGCTTTCCGCTGAGGCTGCTGCAAAGGCACAGGCAGCTTTGCACTACTCCTCAGACATTCAGGAGGCCGCGGGGGAGGCAGACCTAATTATTGATGCGGTACCCGATATTCTGGAGATCAAAATCAAGTCCCTGAAGGCATTAGATGAATACGCTCCCGCTCACTGTATCTATGCCAGCAATAGCTCCTATATCGTCAGTTCCCGCTTCTGTCATGCGGTGAAGGATCCTTCCCACGTGCTGAATGTTCACTTCTTCAACCCGGCACTGGTGATGAAGATTGTGGAAGTGGTGAAAGGCCCCCACGTCTCACAGGATACCTTTGATACGGCGTTCCGCTTTGTGCAGTCCATTGACAAGACGCCGGTGAAAATTGAAAAGGAAATTTATGGATTTGTGGTAAACCGGATTTTTAGCGCACTGACTCGTGAAGCCTGTTATCTGGTTGATGCCGGTATTGCAACGCCAGAGGCCATTGATACCGCCGTCAAGGGGGCGTTGGGTCACTCCATGGGGCCGCTTGAGACCCTGGATATGACCGGATTGGATCTAGAGTACAATGTCTACATGGAGCGATTCCGCACATCCGGTGACAAGGCCGACCTGCCAGCTGCCTGCCTGACGGAGCACTATGCAAAGGGCGAGTATGGCCGAAAGTCTGGTAAGGGTTTCTACGACTACACACCGAAGGGGTAAGGGTATGGGGATTTCTGTACGCTATGAAGGTGCTGTGGCGGTAGTTTCCATTCACCGCCCGGAGGCTTTGAACGCCCTAAACAGAGAGCTTATTGACCAGTTGGATGCATGCATCAGCGAAATCGAGTCCCGAAAAGAGGTCAAGTGCGTGATTCTTCACGGCAGCAAGAACTTTGCTGCCGGCGCCGATATCGCCCAAATGGCCGACTGTGACCCTGAAGGGGCGAAGGCGTTTGCATTCTCTCCAGTCTATAATCGCATGGTGCAACTGCCGGTGCCAACGATCGCCGCTATGGAGGGCTATGCGCTGGGCGGCGGACTGGAGCTGGCGCTGGCCTGTGACCTCCGCATCTGCGGAGAATCGGCAAAGCTTGGGTTTCCGGAGATCGGCCTTGGTATCATGCCCGGAGCAGGCGGTACCATCCGTGCGCCTCGTTTGATCGGCGGCGCTAAGGCGATGGAGATGATCTTTACAGGCAGTTCGCTTTCTGCAGCCGATGCAGAGCGGATCGGGCTGGTAAACCGAGTGGTATCCGATGGAGACGTGCTGACAGCAGCCATGGAGATGGCGATGAAAATCGCAAAAAAGAGCCGCGCGGCACTGGAGGTTGCTAAACACTCAATTCTGGCCGGCATGGAGATGACCTCTGTAACGGAGGCCGTTGCCATGGAGGCGGAAAACTGGAGCGGTATGTTCGCTACCTATGACCAGAAAGAAGGCATGCATGCGTTTCTGGAGAAGCGGAAGCCCTCTTTTGCCGACCGCTGAACGGGCGGCCATCAGTCTACAGAAAAAGGATAACTGAAATGATGAACGACATTGTAATTACCGCCGGATGCAGAACCCCCATCGGCACCATCGGCGGCCAGTTCAAAACCCTGACCGCGTTGGATCTGTCCATCCCCATCATGAAGGAGCTGGTGCTCCGTTCCGGCATTGATCCTGCCTGCGTGGACGATGTGATCTGGGGGTGCAACTACCAGCGGACCTATAAGGAGAACAATCTGGCCCGTGTGGCACTGATAAAGGCAGGCCTCCCAGATTCTGTTCCGGGCATTACGGTGCATCGAAACTGCACCTCATCTATGTCCTCAGTGCAAATGGGCTACTACCAGATCAAGGCCGGTGAAGCAAAGTGTATTTTTGCTGGGGGCGCTGACAGCATGAGCACCGCACCACACATGGTATTCAACGCCCGCTATGGGCAGAAGTTCGGCCATATGGAGCTGCGAGACTCCATGTGGGATTCTCTGACGAATCTGGGTGTAGGTCCCGCCATGGGTATTACCGCAGAAAATGTGGCGGATACCTATCACGTCACCCGTGAGGACATGGATCGCTACGCACTGCTTTCTCAGCAACGGGCAGCAGCCGCCATTGATGCAGGGCATTTTCAGGCGGAAATTATCCCTATAACGGTGCATGGCAAAAAGGGAGATATAGTATATGGCACCGATGAGTATCCCAGACGGAGTACAACACTGGAAACACTGGCAAAGTTGAACCCATCCTTTAAAGAGAACGGCCGCGTGACTGCCGGCAATTCCTCTGGCATGAATGACGCTGCAGCCGGTGTAGTGCTGATGGATCGTGCCTATGCGGAGGCTAGCGGCGTACAGGCACTGGCTCGGGTAGTGTCCGTTGCTACCACCGGAGTGCCTCCTGAGGTGATGGGCATCGCCCCCATCAGCGCCACTCGGGCAGTTCTGGAGAAGGCAGGGCTTGGGATTGGAGACATTGACCTTTTTGAAATCAACGAAGCCTTTGCCGCCCAGTGTGTGGCCTGTCAGCGAGAACTGGGCATTCCCTTGGAGAAGTTGAACGTTAACGGAGGCGGCATTTCTCTTGGCCATCCGGTAGGTGCCACTGGTGTGCGTATTATCATCTCACTGATGTATGAGTTGCGCCGGAGAGGTCAGAAGTACGGCGTAGCAACGCTGTGTGCAGGCGGTGGTATGGGTACGGCCGTCCTGATCGAGTGCCTGTAAAGGAATGCCCTCTGTGTAAAACAAGACTGGGGGCCGGGATTTGCGGAAGCAAATCCCGGTTCTCCTACAAAAGGAAGTGTAATTTCTTGGGTGCAAATGAATTCAGAAAAAAACAGGATAAGAGGATGACCCTGACAGAGGCTGTCCAGAAGTTTGTTCATGAGGGAAGTACGGTGGCCTTTGGCGGTATGGGCGGAACCCAGTGTGTGGCTCATGCGTACGAGATTGCCCGGCAGCGAATCGGAAACCTAACGCTGATCTGTGAAAGCCCTGCAGAACCCGCAGATATTCTCATCGGCGCAGGACTGGTGAAGAAGGCGGAGGTAGCTTGGATTGCTTATGCCGTGGCTGGCCTTGGTTATAACTTCCGGCGTTGTGTGGAGCAGAAGGTACCTAGGGAGATAGAATTGGAAGAGTATTCCAATTACGGTATGTCCCTGCGGTTTCTGGCTGGCGCTATGGGGGTGCCCTTCCTGCCGACAAAGTCTTTCCTCGGATCTGATTTTGCAAAATATAATAGCCGGATCCAGGAAATGGAAGCCCCCTATACTGGGGAAAAAGTTTCTTTGGTGCCGGCAGCACAGCCCGATGTGGCTCTGATTCACTGTTCCCGGGCAGATCGGTTTGGAAACGGGCAGTACTTTGGCATTTCCGCCAGCGCAGAAAATATAGCCCGAGCTGCAAAGCATACGATTCTGACCTGTGAAAAGCTGGTGGACCAGGAGCTGATCCGAAAGACGCCGAATTTGACCATTGTTCCGGGTTACACCGTGGATGCGGTGTGTGAAGTGCCCTTTGCCAGCCATCCATGGAACATGGCCTATGATTACATTTACGACCTGCCCTTCCATAGTCAGCAGATGAAGGCGTTTAAAACCCGCGAGGGCTTTGAGATCTGGATGGAGCGCTATTGCTATGGTGTAGAGGACTGGAATGAATATCTGCGTGAAGTGGGTTTTGAACGTCTCATGAAGCTCCATCAGATGGAAGAGAAGTTCAACCCCAGCGTTTATTAAGGGGTGGGGAACATGGAGTACACATTAAGTGAGCTGATGATTGTTGCATCTGCCCGTGAGATACAGGACGGCGAGGTGATCTTTGCCGGCGTGGGCAACCCACTCCTGGGCGCTCTGCTGGCGCAGAAGACCCATGCCCCCAGTGCCATGATTGCCACAGAGGGCGGTGCGCTGGGGCCCCGGCCGAAGCGGCTGATCCTGGGGATTGGTGACAGCGCATGCAGCGAGAATGCCATGACCGTCATGCCGCTGTGGCGGCTGTTTGCCGATCAGCAGAACGGCTTTGTAGATGTCGGCATGGTGGGCGGCGCACAGGTCGATCGCTACGGAAACTTGAACAGTACGGCGATTTTCGGGGACGGCAATTATTTTGCCCCGGCCTCTCGGCTTCCCGGCAGCGGCGGCGCCAACGATATCGCCAGCTGTGCGGGCCGCACTGTCATTTCCATTCCTTTGCAGCGGCGGCGCTTTCTGGAACGGGTAGATTACATCACCTCTCCCGGTTATCTTACTGGCGGAGACAGCCGGGAACGCTCCGGCCTGCCAAGAGGCGGTCCGGCGGCAGTCATTACGGACAAATGCATCTTCCGGTTCCATCCGGAAACGCGGGAGCTGATGCTGGACAGCATCCACCCGAATGTAACGGTGGAGGATGTGAAAAAGGAGATTCCATGGGAGCTGCTGATATCTAATGATCTGAAGGAAACGAAGGCACCTACTGAGAAGGAGCTGCAGATCATTCACATGCTGGACCCGCAGGGAATCTTTATTGGAAATGGTCTGAAGGAGCTGACCTTTGAGAAATATATTGCTATGCTGGAAAGCTCTCTGGATCATGCAATCTGATCAAGTACATATGGAGGATTAAATATGAAGTTTCCTACCTTTGACCTGACTGGGCAGGTGGCCTTGGTCACTGGCGCAACGAAAAATATTGGTCATGCTCTGGCACTCGGATTGGCCAATGCCGGCGCCGATATCGTCGTTGTCGGCCGCACGGTTTCTGAATGTGAGTCCACAGCAGAGGAAATCCGAGCCATGGGCCGCCGCGCACTGGCGGTTCCCACGGATGTAACGGATCAGAGCGCTATCAACGCCATGGTGGACAAGGCTATGGCGGAGTTTGGCCGCATTGATATTCTGATGAACAACGCCGGCGCCGCAATCACCAAAAAAGCAGAAGATCTGACCATGGAAGAATGGGATCGCGTGGTGAATGTGGATCTGCGCGGTGCGTTTATGGTGGCACAGGCTGTTGGCAAGGTGATGATCCGGCAGAATTATGGCCGTATTATCAATACCATCTCCGTTTATGGTTATGTAGGCGGCAAGCTGGTGCTGCCATATCTCGCGGCCAAGGGTGGTCTGGCTCAGGTCACCAAGGGATTGGCGATGGAATGGGCCCGCTACAATATCAACGTCAATGCGTTGGTTCCCGGCTATATTGTGACAGAGATCAACAAGAAGGAATTTGAAAACGAAAAGGTATACAACAGCATTGTGCGCAAGATTCCCATGCGGCGGCTGGGCAGCGTGGAGGATGTGATCGGGAGTGTGATCTTCCTTGCATCTGATGCGTCCAATTATGTGACCGGCGCTGTGATTGCGGCGGATGGCGGATGGTTGTGTGAGTAATGACCTGATGCCAGTATATCGGTGCAGCTAAAACAGAACGGGGCGGCATCGCCAGAGAATTCTCACGGCGATCCGCCCTGTTTTTACTCCATCGAAGGGGGACAGCTTTGGTGAAAGGGCATATTTCTATAAAAAGGGCCATAATGGGATGCTTAGGTGCATTACTGTGCATCCTGTTCTGCGTGGTACTGCCGTCTCCGGCTGCACTGCAGGCTGCAGCGGAAAGCGTTGGCAGCACCGGCCGCAGTGCCATGATGGTGCTGGGTACGGTGTTCCTTGCGATATGCTGGTGGGCAGGTGCGGTCATCAGCGACTGGATGGTCGCGCTTCTGCTTCAATGTCTGTGGGTCATAATGAAAATCACAGATGTATCCGGTGCATTCAGCTCCTACACCAATTCCACGGTTTGGCTGTTTGTAGGTGTGTTCTGTATCACGACGGCAGTAAATCGTACCGGACTAATCCGGCGGATTGCACTGAAGCTGATGCAGCACTTCCCCCCCACCTTTTTAGGCCAGGTATTAGCGTTGCTGACGGTGGGGCTGATCTGCTCGCCGCTGATCCCAAGCGCTACAGCGAAGATGATCCTGGGAGCGACCATGGCCTGCAGCGTTGCGGATGCCATGGAATATCCGGCGGAGGCTTCCGGGCGATACGGACTGTTTCTGGCCGCTGTGATCGGGTTCGGCTTCCTTTGTCCGGCATTCAAAACGGCAGGAACCAACGGCTATGCTATGCTGGCCATTTTGCCGCAGGAGCTTCAGCAGCGCGCAACATTCCTCTACTGGCTGGCGTGCATGCTACCGTGGCTGGTGATCGTAGCAGGCGGAATGCTTCTATTCATCCTCACGGCCTGCCGCCCCAGTGAGAAACGGCAAATCTCAGGGGCATATATTCGGCAGAAGCTGGATGAGATGGGCAAGCCTTCTAAGGATGAAAAGAAGATCGGCGTGATTCTTGGGGTCTGCCTGCTACTATGGATCTTCGAGAATATTCTGCACATCGATGCCACAACAGTTTCTCTCTGCGGTGCGCTGGCTTGCTTCCTTCTGGGGGTGTTGGAGCCCAATGAGCTATCTACATCTGTGCCGTGGCCGCTGATTGTATTTTTGGGCGGCGCACTAAACATCGGAATCCTATTGAAACAGGTTGGCATCAATAAGTGGCTTCAGGAACTGCTGCTGCCGATATTCAGCATAGTGGACAATACCTGGCTTCTGATCCTTGTAGTGGCGGTGAGCGTTATGCTGCTAAGGCTGCTGCTGATCTCCCTGATGGCAACCATTACCCTGACAATGACAGTATTGCTGCCGGTTTTTCAGGCAGTAGGAATCTGTCCGCTGGGCATCGGCTTTGTTATTTACGCAACTATGCTCTGCTGGTTCACGCCTTACCAGAATTTAGTATTCCTTCCGGCGTTCAACTGTATGCAGAATACCATCTCTCATCGGGGAACAATAAAAGCCTGCTTTGTATACGAGATGCTGTCTCTAACAGCTTTTCTGATCAGTGTCCCGTATTGGAAATGGCTGGGTTGTATTTGACCGCGTGTTTGACTGCAGGCAACAGGCTTCCCCAGCGATCCGCATCTATTATATCGAATCGCAGCAGCGACCAATCATGTGCTGCATTGCTTTGAAATCATGTCAAGCTTGTTCAGAGTTTTTCCTATAGATCTTATCTGGTGGAAAAATTTAACATGAATCGAATTTTTTCATAGAAACTTTTGTTGCAATTATGTGCGATAACAGGTAATATGAATATATTCAATAAAAACTCTGCACGGAATTGTGAGGGTGTCTATATTGGAAAAAAATGATCAGGCCGGTAAGCAGAATCAGGAGCTGACCTCCAGAAAAAAGCAAGCACTGCGGACACGGCAGAAAATATTTAAGAAAACCATGGAGCTGGGAACCAAAAAAGGGTTTGCGGCGCTGAAAATTACAGATGTATGCAAGGCGGCCAATATTTCCGTCGGTACATTTTACCACTATTTCACATCGCTGGATGCGGTCTTTCAGGAACAGTACATCGCATACGATGAGTTTATCTCTAAATCGATTCGGGAAAAACCGCTCAGCGGCGCCAGCATCGACCAGCTGTATCAGCTATTTTCTTTAAAGTATGATTATGTGTCGGAAAAGGGCGTGCAGTTTATCGTGCGCCAGTATTCCGGACAGTTCAAGCAAATCGATAACGGCAATACCTTTTTTTACTCTCAGGAGCGTGTGATGTATAGAACGCTGCTGAACATCCTGCAAAACGGTATTGCAAGCGGTGAGCTGAAAGCACAGTTTCCTGTGGACTTTATCGCAAACTCTCTGCTTATTTTTTCGCGCGGACTCACCATTGACTGGGCGCTGAAAAATGGCAGCTATGATTTGAAAACTGTGGCGTTTCAGCATTTGGATATGATGCTCTCTCAGCTTGTGGCAGATGGCGAGAAAAATCCTCTGTATAGTGCACTGACTGCAAACAACTGACCGTAGCAGCACTTTTCCATAGCTGTGCAGAGCGGATCGACTTTTGAATGACAGACTCCTTCTGTTTATAATGCCTGTTTACAAGATATATGCGTTCTGTATTTGGCATAGCCATGATTTTTTGCCATTATGCGTCGCGGTATTTCAACGAATGGTACACCCCTTTTGATGGGCTGTTGCAAATTTAGAGATAGAAAAAATGGCATTTCTCATCTGTTTAAGATGTAGAGCCATGATAGCAAAGGGGCATTCTTCCATCACTGCAAGAATGCCCCTTTTTCTAATATTTGAAATGCAGTGTTCCCGTTTCAAGGCGGAGAAACTGCCCACAGTCCAGATCCTGCGAAGCCGCAGCATGGACGGGTATTCAGGCGTTCCCACCCCTTGCTTGATGTCCTCTGAAAAAATCCGGATAGCAGTTTCCCAGACGGCAATTCTGCCCTGATGCTGGTCGGCGCCCGGCTTCGCCATGTGGCCGGCACCCAGTGGGGCAACAAGAAGTACATGGACATGAAGCATTTGGAGGCGGCTCTGGACGACGCCTCTATTGCCGGCTGACTTCATTCAGCTGGAACCTGCAAATAAATTTGCGCATAAATCTGGACCTGTTGACAAAAGCAAAAAACTGCTGAAACCCACAGTGGTTCCAGCAGAATAATAAATTGTGAGATAGCGAAAGGTGGCATTTTGCCATCCGCTTAAGATTTAGGGCCATGGCGGCAAGGAGGCATTCTTCCGTAGCTGCAAGAATGCCCCTTTTTCGAATCCTTGAAATACAGTGTTCCCGTTTCAAGACGGAGAAACTGCCCTCGGCCCAGATTTT
>OLSX01001070.1_pt1 | contig 26943 bp, 19 predicted proteins | sample 1673141 | NCBI WGS metagenome assembly OLSX01 (sample SAMEA3136759, study PRJEB25190) | human gut metagenome | biome: human gut; feature: human-associated habitat; material: faeces | place: Austria | collected 2013
AGCGCTTCGCGCCGTCGTCATTTCGAGCGTAGCCGAGAAATCTCTATGGCAGAACGGTCATTGCCTGATGTGAAACAGCACCAATACGTCGTTTCTCCTCAGTGCATACGTGCTGATTATTGCAGTGCAGTAAAGATCGAGGGCTACGCTCGGGATGACGCTACGGGGAATCCCGAGTCCCTAGTCACTCCCAATCCCTGATCCCTAATTCCAAAAACTACGCTTCTTCCTTCCCACGCAGTCTTTCATCGCAGAGAGCGATGAGCTCTTTGGCATCTGTGTTTGCTTCTTTACAGAGAGCGCCGATGGTGGTTTTCATATCCTGCGGCATGGCGATGGATTTCTTCTGGAAGACGGGAAGGAGCTGCGGGTAAAGGGTGAGGATGGTCTCCATCGGCGTGTCTTCGGTGAGGAGCGGCTTCTTGTATTTATCCGCGATGAATTCGTTCATCTCACCGATGATCTCAAAGACGTCGATGCCGTGGCCCTGGGCAGCCTGCCAGAGGTTTTCATCATAGGAGACGAAGCAGCCGACGCAGGACATGCCGTATTCCATGAGGAAAGGTCCCATTTCCGGGTATACTTCGATGATCTGCATGATGTTGTTTTCCGGACGTACGAAGTCGCCTTCCTTGAGCGGCGGTACGTCGGGGGCGCCCCAGGAAGAGCCATAGTAGTCATTTCCGGCATCATTTCCTGCTGTGGTGTTTCCGAGGACGGTATCGCGGAAGGCTTCGTAGCCCATGGCATCGATGAATTCTTCCAGAGACTGGTAGGACTCATGTTCCAGATAGTAGGTGCAGGCTTTCACCATGATAGAGAGGGCATCGGCAGGGAACTGTGCAAAGGCGAAGAAGGTCTTCTTGCCGGTGTAGATGTCCCAGCCGTCCGACATGCCGACCGCACGGATCGGGAGCGGGGAGACGATGGTGGCGGTCAGGATGCATGCCGGCCAGGTGCCGAAGGCGAGGAGACCGAGCTCCTTCAGCGCGCCTTCTACGTCATCCTTGGAAAGCCCGGAGATGATCGGGCGTGCTTTCGGATCGAGGATGTAGGTGCCGTCAAATTTCTCGGAGACGCTCTTCATGCTCTTTTTCAGTTCGGCGCGGCCGTCCTGAATATCCGGGATGAAATCGATTTCAATGGAAAAGGTCAAATTATCTGCGGTCATGTAAACAAACTCCTTTCAAAGAGCATAGATTTTCTATACATTGAGATGCTGCGCTGATGATATGCTCGTAAGCATACATATTCTGTGCTTTCACAATATCCTATTATAGCATAGAAGGAAATCGATGGGAAAGATGTTTTATTAGCGAGTCAGTTTTGGTACAATGGAGGAATCGGTGACTGGTGGCTGGGAGACATGAGGCTCTCGTATCGTCATTTCGAGCGAAGCGAGAAATCTTCCTTGCAGACCGCTAAACGAAGGATGTGTGAAAGCAGAAATACGTAGCACCAAGGCGTCGTTTTCCTGCCGGTACCTATGTGATACTGATCGCAGTGCAAGAAAGATCCCTCGGCTGCGCTCGGGATGACGACGGCGCGAAGCACTATAAAAATTTCGTGTCGCTTCCATATTTTTACGCGTCGCACCACCATTCCTCATTCAAGCAAAGCTTTCATTCAGGGTCAAGGGGCACCATGCCCTATGGGCTATCATAATACATACTCGAAAAACACTAAGGAGACAATCGCATGCATATTTTTTTGACGAATGATGATGGATATGAAGCACCGGGCATTGTCGCCATGGCGAAGAAGCTGGCGACGCTCGGGCGCGTGACGGTGATCGCGCCGGATAAGGGACGGAGCTCCTGCTCCTCCTCCCTGTCGCTGCAGACATATCTGCGCCTGTGGTACAAGGAAAGCTATGGGGAGAACATTACTGTGCTCGCCTGCAGCGGGACGACGGCAGACTGTGCGAAGCTCGCACTCTGCCACTGGCTCAAGAGCGATATGCCGGATCTCATCGTCTCTGGGATCAACAATGGCTACAACACAGGAAGCGACTGCATTTACAGCGGGACCGTCGGCGGTGCGCTCGAGGGCATCTTCGCCGGGATACCGTCTATCGCGCTCTCTGCGGAGACGACAAAGGAGGAGGCTTTTCTGGAAAAGGCATCAGACTTTGCCTTGGATGTCGTGAAGCGATATTTCATCGAGAAGAACTATCGCGGCATCCTGAATCTCAATATGCCAAAGCCTGCTGAACATCTCTCCTTCGCGCAGCTCAAGGTGAAACGCCTCGGCCTGCAGCACTATGACAATGCGATCCAGGAAATGAGAGATCCGTCCGGTCATCTGGGCTTCTGGCTCTCCGGCAAGGCGCTCTCCTGCGAAGATCCGGAGACGGATGTATACTGGGCGCATCGCGGCTATCCGACCCTGACGCCGATCACTTGGGATCAGACGGATGCGGGGAAGATGGATGTGGTCAGAAAGATCACGGATGAGGCCGGGCAGTAAGCCAAGAAAGCGAAAGGCATGGCGGAGAAGGGGCGTCGATACCCATTTGACAGTGAGCCGGCATGTGTGTCCGTAGTCTCTTTAAGGAAACGCGGATCCCCTTTGATGAGAGGATCCGTGTTTCCTTTTTTAATTGACAGAATACCCCAGGGGGGTGTAGTCTATAGATAACCGGAGAGCAGGGATCGGAAATGGATCTATATGGTTCTGCTGGACCGGATGGTTTATTTTCATAGGATCTGCATCACTGATTTCGAAAGGACATCTGTCATGACTGAAAAAATAACGACCACATCCTGCGAGTGCTGCCGTCACACGGAGCGGACGGAGCGGGAAAGAAAACGGCTGATGACGCGGCTCAAGACCATGGAGGGACAGATCCGCGGGATCGAGAGGCTGGTAGAGAATGATGCCTACTGCCCCGACATCGTGATGCAGGTCTCTGCCGTGTCAAATGCGCTGAACAGCTTCAACAAGCTCCTTCTTGCGGCCCATATCCGCGGCTGCGTTGCCGAAGATATTCGTGAAGGCAAGGAGGATAAAGTCGATGAGCTCTGCGCGATGCTGGAGAAATTGATGAAGTAGAAAGGAGCGGCGTCATTTCGCGTGAAGTGAGAGGAAGCCGGACTTTGTGCAAACCAATGGCAGACCGATTTCTGGCGCTTCCTTTCATAGGAAGAAGCAGAATAGTTGACTTGGATTTTTAGAAAAGGGGATGGGGAAGGAAAGGGAGAGCGCAGCCGAGGCTTTCGCCGCTCCTTTCCCGCAAGACCCATAGGATCTGCCGACCCGTGTGCTGACCACTTTCCCGGATCGTGGTGCTGACAGGGTGTGGCAGCTTGGAGGTGAATCGTGGATCACGAAACAAATAAAAAACAGTATCTGGTGACCGGCATGACGTGTGCGGCGTGTCAGGGTCATGTGGAGCGGGCGGTGAAAAAAGTGCCCGGCGTTTCCAAGGTCTCCGTGGCTCTTTTGACGAATTCAATGATTGTCGAGGGGACGGCCGGAGAGGACGACGTGGTGCGTGCGGTGGAGAAGTCAGGCTATGGAGCTTCGCCCATGGGAGATACGAGGGCGGAAGGCAGTCCGCTGATCTCTGCCGAAGAGGAGGCACTGAAGGATCGCGAGACGCCGCAGCTGATGAAGCGCCTCATCTGGTCCGTCCTTTTTCTGGTGCTTCTCATGTACATCACGATGGGGCATAATATGCTTTCCTGGCCGGTGCCGGCATTTCTGGATCACAACCATCTGGGACTGGCGCTTTCGCAGATGCTGCTCGCACTCTTTGTGCTGGGGATCAATCGTGACTTTTTCATTTCCGGTATCCGCTCGCTCTCGCAGGGCGCGCCGAATATGGATGTGCTGGTCGCGATGGGATCGGGGATCTCCTTCCTCTGGTCACTCTACATCTTCTACCGAATGACATGGCTCATCACAAATGATGTGTCGAACATGAATATCATGCCGCTCTACCATGATCAGCTCTATTTTGAGTCTGCTGCGATGATCCCCGCACTCATCACTGTGGGAAAGCTCCTCGAAGCTCTCTCAAAGGGGCGCACAACGGATGCGCTGAAGTCGCTCATGAGGATGGCGCCGAAGGAGGCGCTGCTCCTCCGAAACGGAGAGGAGATCCGTCTCCCGGTGAGCGAGGTCAGAGTGGGGGACATCTTTCTGGTGAAGCCGGGCGAAGCGGTCCCTGTCGATGGAGAGATCCTGTTGGGGACGGCAGCGCTTGATGAGGCGGCGCTGACGGGCGAGTCGGTGCCGGTCGACAAGGGGATCGGCGATGCCGTGCGTGCGGCCTCGATCAATACGAATGGATACATCCAGGCGAAAGCGACGCGCGTGGGTGAGGATACGTCCTTTGCGCAGATCATCCGCATGGTGAGTGAGGCGGGGATGACGAAAGCACCGATCGCCCGTATGGCAGACAAGGTCTCCGCCGTCTTTGTGCCTGCGGTCATTGGCATCGCCGCCCTCGTCTTCGCGGTGCATCTGGCATGGGGAAGCAGCGTGCAGGAGGCCCTGACCTATGCCATCACCGTCCTCGTGATCTCCTGCCCCTGTGCGCTGGGACTTGCCACGCCGGTCGCGATCATGGTAGGAAATGGTCTGGGCGCGAAGAATGGCATCCTTTTCAAGACGAGTGAAGCGATGGAAATGACGGGTCGTATAGAGATCGCGGCGCTCGATAAGACAGGGACGCTCACCGAGGGCGCACCCCGCGTGACAGACATCGTACCCAAGGACGGTGTTTCGGAGGAGGAGCTTCTTCAGGCAGCGTATGCGCTGGAAAGGAGATCGGAGCATCCACTCGCACGCGCCATCGCCGATCTTGCGGAAGAGAGAGGGATCAAAACAGAAGAGATCACGGATCTTCTCATCCTTCCGGGAAAGGGTCTCACAGGCAAGCAGCAGGGGGAAACGCTCTTTGGCGGTTCCCTTGCCTACATCACGTCTCTGACAGATACGACTTCTCTTCGCGCCCGTGCGGACGCACTCTCCGAAGAAGGGAAGACACCACTTCTTTTTATGAAGGACGGTATGCTTCTAGGTCTCATCGCTGTCGCGGATGTTCTCCGGAAGGATTCGGTCAAGGCTGTGCAGGAGCTGCATGCGATGGGCATCGAGGTCGTCATGCTGACGGGGGACAATGAGAAGACGGCTCGTGCCATCGGAGAGGCAGCCGGCGTCGATACCATCCTATCGGGGGTCCTTCCGGAAGGGAAGGAAGCGGCTGTCAGGAAGCTGGCAGAGCGCGGACATGTCCTCATGATCGGCGACGGCATCAATGACGCGCCTGCTCTCACACGTGCCGACGTCGGTATGGCGATCGGACACGGGACTGATGTCGCGATCGACTCCGCTGATGTGGTACTCATGAATTCGCGCCTGACGGACGCGACGGCAGCCATCCGCCTTTCAAGGAAGACACTGCGAAATATCCACGAGAATCTCTTCTGGGCTTTCGCCTACAATGCGCTTTTGATCCCCATGGCAGCGAGGCTGTATCCGGGGATCTCCTTAGAGCCCATGTGGGCGGCGGCAGCGATGTCGCTTTCCAGTCTCAGCGTGTGCCTGAATGCGCTCCGTCTCGGCCGTGTGAACATCCATGATGCATCTCATGACAAGCCTCTCAGGCATCGCGTGGGCGCCAAGGAAAAAGAAGTCACTCCCGTGAAGGAGGAAAGCTCCGGCTGCGCCATCATCCATGTCGAGGGCATGATGTGTGAGAACTGCGAAGCGCATGTGAAGAAAGCATTGGAGACTCTCCCCTCCGTTACCTGTCTGAGAGCTGATGCCAAGACAGGGAAGGCGACCATCCGCTACACCCTGCTGCCACAGGAAGCCGACCTCAGGAAGGTTCTGGAAGCAGCAGACTATACATATAGATCGATTCAATTTCCAAAGGAGGAAAACGAAATGAAAGAAACAGTCAAAATCGAAGGCATGATGTGCGGTCACTGCGAAAAGGCGGTGAAGGCAGCACTGGAAGCACTGGACGGCGTGGAAAAGGCAGAAGTCTCTCACGAGAAGGGCACGGCGATCCTGACACTTTCCAAAGATATCCCCGATGCAGACATTCGGAAAGCGGTCGAAGATAAGGACTACACCTTCAAAGGGATCGAAAAATAACCCGGGATGTGTGCGGCAGAGTGCGCTTTCCTTTTGCCAAAGTCAGGGGTCAGGCGTGAGCATGGCATGGGGATCCTCTTACCTGCCATTTCAGGGGGCTTCTCTCCAGTCGTATGAAAATGCAGCACTGCGAGCTGACGATGGCCGGATCAGAATTTCACTGACTGCTTACTTGTCATTGACGGCATGTCGATAGGTATGCTACAATACATACTATCGATATGCCGGAGTGGCGGAATGGCAGACGCACCAGACTCAAAATCTGGCGATGGCGACATCGTGCGGGTTCAAGTCCCGCCTCCGGCACCAAATGATCCGAACCTTTCTGGAAGAGGGGTTCGGATTTTTTGTTTGGAATAGGTACAATGGTTAGCCCACGGGCGTACTGCCCATTGATGGTGAGTGAAAGCTCTGATCGAATGAGAAATTAGAAATGAGAAATGCGAAATGGTGGTGCGGCGCATAAGAATATAGAAGCGCCGCGGACTATAAAAAATGGCGATGCCCGAAAGTGGCATTTAGTCACCAGTCACCAGTCACTAGCTACTAGCTACTAATCCCTGCCAACCATTTTCCCGAAAGGAACGTATCATGGATATTTTATCCATCGGAGAAATACTGATCGACCTCACGCAGACCGGGGTGAATGCAAAGGGCGTGCCGCTCTATGCGGCAAATCCGGGCGGCGCGCCTGCCAATCTGTCTGTCGCGGCAGCGAGGCTCGGGGCGAGGACGGCCTTCATCGGCAAGGTCGGGGATGATGCCTTCGGGCGTTACCTGACGGACGTTCTCAAAAAGGATGGCGTCGACGTGTCTGCGCTTGCCGTCGATGCCATGCACCCGACGAGCCTTGCCGTCGTCTCTGTCGATGCAAACGGGGAACGGAGCTTCACGTTTTACCGGAGATCCCATGCGGATACCATGCTTATGGAGGAGGAGATCCAGGATTTTCTCCTGAAACAGGCACACATGGTGCATTTCGGCTCGGTGTCTCTGACAGCGGAGCCGGCCCGCGGCAGTGTGCTCTCTGCCATCCGCCGCGCAAGATCCTATGGCGCGGTCATCACCTATGATCCGAACTACCGCGCCCGTCTCTGGGATGATCCGCGGGAGGCGATCATCGTGATGCGCCAGCCGCTGCCGCTCGTGGATATTCTCAAGGTGTCCGAAGAAGAGCTTCCGCTCCTTTCTGGTTCGGAGGACTGGGAGGAAGGGAGCCGGCGCCTGATGGAGAAGGGCATTTCCCTCATCCTTGTGACGCTCGGAGAGGCAGGCTGCTTCTACCGGCTCGGGCATTTGACCGGCCGCGTCCACGGCTTCCCTGCGAAAGTCGTTGATACGAATGGTGCGGGAGACACGTTCTTCGGTGCGGCCCTTTCCCAGCTTTGCCGTGAAGATCTCAGCCGTCTTTCGCAGGAGCGCTTGGAAGATATCCTTACCTTTGCAAACTGTGCGGCCAGCCTTTCGACGACCAGAGCCGGTGCGATCCCTGCGATGCCTTCGCTGGGAGAAGTGGAGTGACTAGTGACTGGGGACTAGTAGCTAGGGATTGGGGATTAGGAGTCTCGAGCGACTGCTGATGTTCTCGTATCGTCATTTCGAGCGAAGCGAGAAATCTTTGTCATTCGCGGTCAGGCAGTTGATGCTTGGAAAGCTCAAAACGGGAAACCTGTTCTCAAAGAAACCTTCGGGCATTGCCACTATTGATACTCCGCGGCGCTTCTGATTTTTATGCGCCGCACCATCCCCGTTGAACCTGCTGAACCCGTTGAACCCCTTGAATCTTTTCCTCATATCATTTGACACGTATCTTTCCCCTTTCTATAATGAAAGACATGTATAACGAAAGACATGCGGCAGAATCTCTGCCGACGATCTAGGGAAACGCTGATTCAATCTGACAACGATTGAATCAGTGTTTCCCTACAAGGAGCTGATCATAATGGATATAAAGAAAACAGTCGAAGCTGAGGAGAGCTTTCTCATTTCTCTTCGCCGTCATTTCCATGAAAATCCGGAGCTGTCGCAGCAGGAATTCCAAACCATGGATTTCATCGAAGAAACACTCCATGGCTGGGGGATTTCCACCGTCCGCGTACCGCGCGGCGGTGTCTTCGGCATGATCGACAGCGGGAAGGATGGCTGGACGGTCCTGATGCGGGCGGATATCGATGCGCTGCCGATCGAAGAGAATCCGAAGAATCTGGCATGCGAAAAGGTATGCCTCTCGAAGAATCACGGCGTTTCTCATGCCTGCGGGCATGACGGTCACACGGCGATGCTTCTTACCGCGGCGAAGATCCTTGCAGCACACAAGGACGAATGGGAAGGCAAGGTACTTCTCATGTTCGAAGAAGCAGAGGAAATGGGAGAGCGTGGTGTCGGTCATCTGCTGTCTTATCTGGGCGAGAAGAAGATCCATGTGGATGCCTGCTATGGCACGCACATGATGTACTGCCTGCCTGCGGGCAAGGTCGCGGTCATGTATGATGGCGTACTGGCAGGTGCCTTCTTCTACCGTGTAAAGATCCATGGCAAGAGCGGACATGGCTCCATGCCGAGCCTTGCCGTCAGCCCGATCGACTGCTTCAATACTTTCTACATGGCGCTTCAGTCTTACCGCATGCGGAAGGTCAGTCCGAGAAACTGCCTCACCTATTCCTTCGGCATGGTGCAGGCGGGTGACACGCCGAATGTCATCCCTGACGAGCTCACTTTCGCCGGTACAGCGCGCTGCTTTGTGAATGAAGACGGGCTTTGCTTCCGTGAGGATTTCTGGAAGCTGCTCAAGGACATCTGCGACAACTACGGCTGCACGGCAGAGATCATGGAAGACCAGTACTTCCCTGTCACGGCCAATAATAAAGAGTGTGTAGACTTGGCGCGGAAAGCCATCGCCGAGCGTGTGGGTGATGTCATGGAAGATACCGAGCCATGGATGGCTTCGGAGACCTTTGCCATCACCGAGTCCACCTATCCGGGGCTCTTCACCTTCACCGGCGTGAAAAATGAAGCGCTGGGCACCGGGGCGAACCACCATACGCCGGAATTTGATATCGATGAGAGCGGTCTCAAGGTGGGTGTCGAAGCGGCACTCGCCTATGTCCTCGCCATGCTTGAAGAGAAACCGGAGATCAAGTCCTTCCATAAGGAAGATCTGAAGCTCATGCTGGAGAGAGCGGAATAGTGACCGCTTCCAAAGATCTTGAAGATCCTCTGGAAAATCACGGCGCACGGTACTGCGCCTTCCCTATAGGACACAGTTACTATCCTCGGAGCTCCCTATGAAGAATATAAGCAAACTTCTTTTCCTTGCGATCCTCACCGCGTTTGCCCTCTGGCGGACACAAAGCCATGATGACGCCTTGACACTGGTGACGGCAGGCATGGTGACACTCTGCTTCGTCCTTTCTGCGTGGCATGTGTGGAGAAATCGGAAATAAAAAGAGCCTTCGGGCTCTTTTTTTATGGAGATAAGGAGACTGGGAGAAGTCAGAGGTCTGAAGTCTTTGGGCTAAAGTCTTCGACTCTCCCCGTCTCCCGGCCTTCAAGAGATTTATCTCTTTTTGAGAACGCCAAAGAAGATACCTACGATATGAGCTGACCTTGAACCTGTAACCGTGAACCTTTATACTAAAGCCATAGAGACGAAATCGATATAACCATTTCACAAAGGAGATCTTCATGGCAGTCAGAAGAAAAAGAGCAACGAAAAAGAGCAATGGACATCCATTCCTGGTCCTTCTCTTCTTTATCAGCCTCGTGGTGGGCTCGGCATATATGACAGACCGGATGACGAACGCACCGACGGCGGACAATGCGGATCAGGTGACGGCGATCCGTCATATTTTCAATGACAAGGAAATGCAGGGGCTCGTTCCGAAGGAAGACCAGGGGACGCCCGAGAGCGTGAAAGAAAAGATCAAGGATATCATCAATAAAACCGTCGTCGTCGAAGCCAAAGCAGACGATGAGGATACGACGAAGGCCGCCGAAGTCACGAAAGCTGACGGGAAGACAGAGCGCATGAAAGAGGATGAGGCGAGAGAGACAGAGCCGTCGAAGGAAGTTTTCAGCATCAGCCATGTCGTTTCCAAGATCACAGGCAAAGAAGAGCCGAAGGCGGAAATACCGAAAGAAACGGTCGTGGCTTCCGCTTCTTCCGCAAGGACAGAGAGCGCAGACTCTCGTGAGAGGAAATCTGCGCCGGCTCCTTCCTCCGTAAAGAAGACGGAGCCCGCAAAAGCAGCACCTGCAAAGTCCGGCAAGAGTGAAGCTCGTGCGAATGGCAGCTCCGAAAAAGCATTGCCGGCCAAAGCGGCATCTATCTTGCCGCCGAAAGAAAACGCCGGCGGGCAAGTGACCGGCCGCCTTGCCATCGTCATCGATGATGCGGGGCGCGATCTGGACTCCCAGCACATCTATGAACAGATGGGCATCCCGCTCACGCTGGCCGTCATGCCGGATCAGGTGCATACCAGAGATGCCGCACTCTCGTGGCGCGCGCACGGACTTCCTGTGATTCTCCATCAGCCCATGGAGTCCGTCTCTGGCATCGGCATGGAGCCGAAGGTTATCTTGACCTCGATGAGCGATGCGGCCATCCGGCAGATGCTGAGGGACTCGCTTTCGCAGCTGCCGGAAGCCATCGGCATCAATAACCATCAGGGATCGAAGGCTACCATTGACGCAAGGACCATGGATATCGTCATGAATGAGCTTCACCATCGCGGGCTCTTCTTCTTCGACAGCCACACAAACAGCACGACGGCTGCGGACAAGGCTGCGAAGACATACGGTGTGCCCTACGTGAGAAATGATCTCTTCGTCGATAACTCGGCCTCCGTCTCTGACATCTGTGCGATGATCCAGGAGGGCGCCGATCGCGCGAAGAAAAAGGGGACGTATATCATCATCGGCCACTGCCGTCCGCACACCGCCGAAGCCTTCCGCCAGATGGTACCGAAGCTCAAGGCACAGGGGATCGAGTTCGTGTACCTGTCGTCGTTGAAAAAGTGACCAAGGATTAGGGACTAGGGACTAGGGACTAGGGATTAGGAGCCTCAACTGACTTGGGCCTTGCATACTACTTTTAGGCATCGCCCCATATATACTCGTGGCGAAGCCGCCACCTTCCTCATAGAATCCATAGAACCCGTTGAACCCATTGCCCACCCCAGAAACATTTTTCCATACAAAGGAGCATACGCTATGTCAGATACACGAAATCTCGTTCTCATTTCCGGCGGCACGTCCGGCATCGGGCTGGCGGCGGCGAAGGTACTTTCTCGTGACGGCTATGAACCGATCCTTCTCGGGCGAGACGAAGAGCGTGGCCGCGCCGCCCTAAGGGCAGTCTCCGGCTCTCATTTCATCCGCTGCGATGTGACGAAGACGGAGGAGTGTAATGCGGCCGCAGAGGCTGCTTCTCGTCTTGGGAAGATCCATGGTCTGGTGCTGTCCGCCGGTATCTATGGAGAGCAACTTCTGGAAAATACGACGGACGCAGACATCGAGGAGTTCTTCTCTGTGAATGTATTCGGTGCGATGAAGCTCGCCCGTGCGGTGATCCCCCGGATGCGCGGCGCAAAGGGGAGCATCGTCTCCGTGGCCTCGGATGCCGCACTTGAGGGCAATGTGCAGTGCAGCCTTTACAGTGCGACCAAGGGGGCGCTCACTGCGTTCACACGCTCGCTGGCCTTAGAGCTTGCTGTCGATGAGATCCGCGCGAATGTCGTCTGTCCGGGGGATGTCGATACGCCGCTGCTTGAAAGGCAGCTGGCAGTCTATGGCGGCAGCCGCGAGGAAATGGCAGAGTGGTATCCCCTGGGCCGCATTGCGAAAGCATCTGAGGTGGGCGAAGTGATCGCCTTTCTGATCTCCGAGAGGTCTTCCTTCATGACAGGGGCGGTGATCCCTGTCGATGGCGGACTGACAGACTGGTGACTTGTGACTAGTGACTGGGGACTAGTGACTGGGGACTAGGAGACATCAGACTACCATATCGTCATTTCGAGCGAAGCGAGAAATCTTTCTTGCAGACCGCTAAACGAAGAATGTGTGAAAGCAGAAATACGTAGCACCAAGGCGTCGTTTCCGTACCGGTGTCTATGTGATACTGACAGTAGTGCAAGAAAGACTCTCGGTTGCGTTTCCGATGATGACGGCGCGAAGCGCTATCAAAATTCTGCGGCGCTTCATTATTTTTGCACCGCACCACCATTTCTCATTTCACATTTCTAATTTCTCATTCTAGCAAAGCTTTCATCCACAATCAAAGGACGCCCCGCCCAAGGGCTAACCCCGAACCTTCCTACTATCCACTCCCAGAGAAATACGTTATAATAAAGACAACCTGTTCCTTGTAAATTACAACCTGAAAATCCGGGAAGGCCGGAGAAGGAGGGACTTATGAGTGAAGAAATGGAAAAGACACCGGTTGTCCGTCAAGAGAATGCTCCTGTCGTGAAGGAATCGCAGTTGCCGGCAGAGAAGAAAGCCGCTGAAGTACCGGCTGTCGCCCGCGCAAAGGAAGAAGCCCATGTCGACTCTCCGGAAGCTGATGTAGAGATCCGTATCATTGATAACCGGGATGAAGAAGCCGAGAGCCTCATCCGCTGGGCGGCAGGACGCGCCGGCGTGATCGTGGCGGCTCCTGTCCTCGGGACGGTCGCTCTGGTCGCTAATGAAGTCTACATGATCGCGAAGGTCGCAAAGGTGTATGATGTCGAAGTGAACCAGACCGCGATCCTTTCCTTCATCGGTTCGCTTGGCGGGACGGTCATCGGCACGACGCTTGCGACACTGATCCCGATCTCCATCATGCAGATCCCGATCGGCGTCACCGTCACCTATGGCGTCGGCAAGGCCGCGCAGCGCTGGATCAAAGACGGCATGCCGGACGATACCCGCCCGTACCGCGCTGTTTTTGAAGAAGAAAAGGCGCTGGCAGCGTCTGAAGAAAAGGAACTCGAAGAAAATCCGAAGAAAGACGAACCGCTCGGAGATGAGAAGAGAGATTTCACCAAGGAATTGAAAAAGAATTGGGAGGACGTGTACCCGGAAAAGGCACATGCCAAGATGAATGAACTGGCCGATCAGCTTTCGGAATCCGTCACGGTGCTTGGCGATAAATTCCTCTCTGCCCTCAAAAAAGTCGGCGTGACCGATGAACAGATCGAGAAGGCGAAGTACACCGCACTCGGCGCTTCGGAGATCGCACAGGAAACGGCAGAAAAGGCCGCCAAGGATCTTCAGGCTATCGCGCGCATCAAGTCGAGAGAATTCAAGAAGGATGCGGCGAAGAAGGCGGAGGTCGTGAAAGCGCAGGCCAAGGACCAGATGGAAGTGCTCCAGCAGAAGCGGGAAGAGATGAAGCGCCAGTCCGAAGTCCAGTCCCAGCAGATGAAGCTCAAGTCGGAAAAACTGAAAGCGCAGGCACGCGTCCAGATGCAGGAAGCGAAGATCCAGGCGAACAAGCTGAAGATCCAGGCCGAAGAATTTAGAAAGCAGGCGGAAGAGCAGGCAGAAATGGCGAAAGCCTCTGCTCAGGAATTTTCTGAAAAAGTAAAAACGCAGGCGGCAGAATACAAAGAAGCCGCCCAGGCCAGGGCCGCAGAAGCGAAAGAAAGCCTCAAGCAGACCGCCAGCGAATACAAGACCAAGATCGAAGAACGCGCAGCCAAGAAGCAGGCAGAAGCCAAGAAAGAAGGAAATCCCGGTGAAAATCCTGGAACAGCTGAAGAAACTGGTGACACCGCTCAGGAAGCTCCTAAAAAAGACTGAGCCGGCGTCTTCGGTAGACGGACTTCATAAAGAGGAGATCGGCGGCGTCCTGCGCCGCGAGATCTCACCTTGGGCGCGCCGCCGCATCCATCACCGCCGTGCGAATCACCCGTGGGTGAGAGGACGGCGCGCGAAGCTCTCCTTTTTTGAATGAAAAGGTTCAGGGTGCAGGTTGATAGGTTCACGGTTGAAAGCAGGGATGAGTGACTGGTGACTAGTGACTAGGAGACTCTCGTATCGTCATTTCGAGCGAAAGCGAGAAATCTTTGTCATTCGCGGTTAGGTGGGCAATGATTAGAAAGATCAAAACTGGAAACCTGCTATCCGCAGACTTTCGGGCATTGCTCTATTTATACTCTGCGGCGCTTCTATAGCATTATGCGCCGCACCACCCCCTTTGAACCCGTAGAACCCACAGAACCCGCTGAACCTCTTTTGTACGCAATCAAAGGGCAACACGCCCGAGGGGCTAACCCTGAACTCTGAAGTTTGAAAGCAGGGATAAGCGGCTAGGGATTAGAAGCAAGCAGTGATTGAAGTAGCGCATTTAGCACGTTGACTGTTCCGCAAGGAAGATCTCTCGACTTCGCTCGAGATGACGATACGCGTGAAGCGCTACCAAAATTCTGCGGCGCTTCTATAGCATTATGCGCCGCACCGCCCCTGTTGAACCCGTTGAACCCATAAAACCCATAGAACCCGCTCCCCTCTTTCGCCTGCAGTCAATGGGGCACCGCGCCGGGGATAACCCTAAAACCTGAAGTTTGAAAGCAGGGATAAGTGGCTAGGGATTAGGGATTAGACGGCTCAAGTGACTAGTGACTGGTGACTTGAATACCACTTTAGGGCATCGCCTATATATATTTGCGGCGAAGCCGCCACCTTCATTCCTAATTCCTCATTCCTAATTTCTCATTCGAGCAGAACTTTCATTCACAATCAAAGGGCAGTACGTCCCACGGGCTAACCCAAAAAATCCCCTCTTGACTTGCCTATCCAATCAGCCTATAATAACAAAAGTTATGTAAAGGCAAGGATGAAGACGTTTCGCATGGACTTCATGCACAGAGAGCTTTCCGATGGTGGGAGGAGAGCGTTGGGGCTGCGGATGGATCACTTCAGAGCTGCGGGGAAGAAAAGCCCCGACGGGACATCGTTAATTGTACCGAGTGGCCATAAGGTCATGAGGGTGGTACCACGGGAAATCAATTCTCGCCCCTTATCGGGCGGGAATTTTTTATTTTGGTCATTTGTATGACCCCAGGAGGAAATTCGTCATGGACTACAGCAAGACCCTGCACTTACCGGAAACTGAATTCCCGATGCGCGGCAACCTTCCGAAAAAGGAACCGGGCTTCGTAGAATTCTGGCAGCAGAATCATTTGTATGAAAAGAGAATCGAAAAGAGAAAAAAGGAAGGCGCACCGACCTTCGTACTGCACGATGGCCCGCCTTATGCAAACGGCAAGATCCACATCGGTCATGCGCTGAATAAGACACTGAAGGATATCATCGTCAGATACCACCACATGGCTGGCAATGAAGCCATCTATGTACCGGGCTGGGATACCCATGGCCTGCCGATCGAATACGCCGTACTCAAGGACTCCGGCGAAGATCGCGCGAACATGACCCCGCTGGAACTCCGCAAGAAGTGTCTCGCTTACGCGAAGAAATGGATCGAGATCCAGAAGGAAGACTTCATCCGTATGGGCGTTGTCGGCGATTTCGCACATCGCTATGTCACCTTCGACCCGCATCTGGAAGCGAAGGAACTGGAAGTTTTCGGCGAAATGGCGAACAAGGGCTACATCTACAAGGGCAAGAAGGCCGTTTACTGGTGCACCCACTGCGAGACGGCACTGGCCGAAGCAGAGATCGAATACAAGGACAGAAAGTCTCCGTCCATCTATGTCAAATACCCGATGATCGACGTCCATGGCCTCCAGCCGGAAGGCGTAGATCCGAGCAAGGTCTTTGCCGTCATCTGGACCACCACCCCGTGGACCATCCCGGCTTCCTGCTACATCAGCGTGAATCCGAAATTCACCTATGTCTGGGTACACAACAAGGCTGCTGATGAATACTATCTCATGAATAAGGATCTCGCTCCGGCATCCCTTTCCGACTGCAAAGTCGAAGATTATGAATTTGTCGGCCGTGAAATGCTGGGCTCTGAACTTGACCTTGCGAAATTCGAACACCCGCTGGCTCATTTCGCTCCGGAAACCTACGGAGACCGCACCATCTATGTTCTGGAAGGCAACCATGTCACGCTGGATGCCGGCACCGGCTGCGTCCATACCGCACCGGGACACGGCGTCGACGACTTCGAAGTCTACAAGACCTATGAAAATGCCGGCAAGCTCCACCAGCCGATCGTCTGCCCGGTCGATGAAAAAGGCCACATGACGGCAGAAGCCGGCGAATTCCTCGTCGGTAAGACCATCTGGGAAGCGGAAGGCCCGGTGATCTCTACCCTCGCGCATGAAGGCAGACTCCTCGGCAAGAAATCCCTGCACCATCAGTACGCGCACTGCTGGCGCTGCAAGCAGCCGGTCATCTACAGAGCGACCGATCAGTGGTTCGCTTCCATCAATGATTTCCGCGACAAGGCACTGAAAGCCGTCGATGACACCCGTTTCATCCCATCCTGGGGCCATGACCGTCTGTACAACATGATCCGTGATCGTCAGGACTGGTGTATCTCCCGCCAGCGCTCTTGGGGCGTTCCGATCCCGGCTTTCTACTGCGATGACTGCGGCAAGTGGATCATCACGCCGGAAACCATGAAGAAGGTCGAAGAGATCGTCGAAAAAGAGGGCACCGATGCATGGTGGGCGCATTCCGCAGAAGAACTTCTGCCGGAAGGATTCAAATGCCCGCACTGCGGCGGCACACATTTCCATAAAGAAAAAGACATCATGGACGTATGGTTCGACTCCGGCTCCACATGGAACGGCGTCCTCCGCTATCCGCATGAAGAGTCCTGGAAGGATATGTCCTATCCGTGCGATCTCTATCTCGAAGGCTCTGACCAGCACCGCGGCTGGTTCCACTCCTCTCTTCTGACTTCTGTCGCTGTCAATGGCCATGCGCCATACAAGGCCGTCCTCACCCATGGCTTCACCATGGACGGCGAAGGCAGAAAGATGAGTAAGTCCGTCGGCAATGTCGTCGCTCCGCAGGATGTCATCAACAAATACGGCGCTGATGTCATGAGACTCTGGATCTCCTCTGTCGACTATCAGGGCGATGTCCGTCTGTCTGACAAGATCGTGAAGTCCATGAGCGACGTCTACAGAAAGATCAGAAATACATTCCGCTACCTGCTCGGCAATCTGTCCGACTTCGATCCGAAGACCGACTCCGTCGCTTACGCAGATATGGAAGAACTCGACCGCTGGGCACTGCTGCGCATGGAACAGGTCAAGGAGACTGTCCTCAAAGCCTATGATGACTATGAATTCCATGTCATGTACCACGCTGTCCATAATTTCTGCACGGTCGATCTTTCTGCGATCTATCTCGATATCCTGAAAGACCGCCTCTATACGGAAAAGGCTGACTCCAAGCTGAGAAGAAGCGCACAGACCGCGATGTATGAGATCCTGACTACGCTGGTCCGCCTCGTCGCTCCGGTCCTCTGCTTCACCTCCGAAGAAGTATGGCAGGCTCTTCCCAATAAGGAAGAAAGAGAATGGTCTGTCCATATGTCCGATATGCCGAAGGTCAATGAAGCATACCTTGACAAAGCACTCGATGAAAAATGGAAGAAGCGCCTCGCTGTGAGAAGCGTCGCTATGAAGGCACTCGAAGAAGCCCGTCAGGCGAAAGTCATCGGCCATCCGCTCGATGCGGAAGTCACCGTTTATGCGGACGGCGAAGCCTATGACATCGTCAAAGCGATGGAAAAAGAACTCGCAGACTTCCTCCTCGTGTCCCAGACGCACATCGTTTCCGGTACAGCAGCGGCTCCGGAAAATGCTGCTTCGAATGAAGAAGGCACGGTGAAAGCCTCTGTCGCTGTCTGCACGCTCGCCAAGTGCGAACGCTGCTGGAAACGCTCGGCGGATGTGGATGCCGATCCGAAGCACCCGGGCGTCTGCGCTCGCTGCGCACATGTCCTCACCGAAATGGGCGAATAACCTTTGCCAAATAAAAAAGCATGCTCCGAAAGGAGCGTGCTTTTTTTAGTGACTGGTGACTAGGGGAGTTTCTTACTTCAATAGCTCGCTATTCGCGTCGGGTTATTCTTTGTCATGTATAAAAATTCAAGAGTAAAATCTGACAACGATTGAATCAGTGTTTCCCTAGACTTTATCTTCGATGTTGACTATAATATAGGTAAATAACAACATTATAGTCAGAAATGTAGGTAAATAACAACATGGGAAGAGGAAAAGTCATTCTGTATCCACAGGTACAGAAAAAATTAGAAGACTTGGGACACCGCATCAAACTGGCGCGGCTTCGCCGGAAACTCACAATAGAGATGGTGGCAGAGCGTGCGAAGATTTCGCGTTTCTCTGTGCGCGAGGTAGAGAAGGGCTCGCCTTCTGTAGCGATTGGCATCTATGTCAATGTGCTGATGGCGATCGGAATGGTGAAGGAACTGGACAATTTCCTGGCAGATGACCCGTTGGGACGCATGCTGCAGGATGATGAGCTGTTGAAGTATAAGCGAAAGGGAACTGAATGAAAGACGAAAAAAGTTATGAATTGCACGCCGCCTGGGAGGAAGGACACCGCATCGGACGCCTCATCATCAGCCATGACCGGCGGGGGCAGATGATTGCGTTCGAGTATGAGGAAGACTGGCTGGAGAAGCACCCGGGCTTTATGCTGGACCCGGCGCTGTTTCCTTTTCCCGGGCGGCAGTATGCAGAAGCGGGCCTGTTTGGCTTTTTGGAAGATGCTTCACCGGACCGATGGGGACGGGAGCTTCTGAAGCGGAAAGAACAAGAGATGGCCGAAAGGGAAGGGAGATCTCCAAGAGAGCTCGATGCCTGCGATTTTCTGCTCGGCGTGGAGGATGATGTACGGATGGGCGGTATCCGTATCTATGATGGCAGCGCATATATTTCTCACGACAAACGGCGGGTACCACCGCTGACAAGCCTCCGGGCGCTGGAAGACTGCGCTCACGCTTTCGAGCGGGCAGGCGCTGTTTTACAGAATACCGATTTTCAGGATTTGATTTCCATTGGTTCCTCCTTGGGCGGTGCCCGCCCGAAAATGAATGTCATCGACGAAGCAGGCGAAATCTGGATTGCCAAGTTTCAATCCGATCGGGACAGGGAGCGCACGGAAAGCTGGGAGTATCTGACTCATGAGCTGGGGGAGAAGTGCGGCCTTCATATGGCAGAGGCGAAGCTGGAAATGATAGGAAATCGGAGCTGCTATCTCACGAAACGCTTTGACCGTGAACAGGATGCGCGGATTCATTTCGCTTCTGCGATGACGATGGTCGGCAAGCGGGATGGAGATGATGCTTCTTTTTTTGATATTGCGGAATGTATCAGCTCCCTCAGCTGTGATGCCAGAAATGACCTGCAGGAGCTGTGGCGGCGTGTGACTTTTAGCGTACTCGTAAATAATACGGACTGTCATCTCAGAAATCACGGCTTTCTGCTGACCGAAAGAGGTTGGCGTCTCGCACCAGCGTATGATATCAATCCAAATTTCTATACTAAAGATTTCGCACTGGCTATCGATGAGAGAAACCGAAGACCAGACCTGCAGGCGGTGATAGAGACGGCTCCCTACTATGAAGTGGCATGCCCTCGCGAGGAAATCGAGCGCATGCAGGAAATCATTCAGGTGGAGTACCCCTTTCTGGCAGAAAAATGCCGGATTCCGAGAGAGGAAATCGTAAAGATAGAACGCATCTGGCAAAGATGGCGCATATGACGTGTGGTGCCTGGTACAAAAAAGCAGCCCTTCGGCTGCTTTTTTACTTGATATACATTTCATACACGATCTTGCAGAAGAAGATCGAAAGGACCAGAAGAATGATCGGCTTCACATTGCGCGCGCCGCCCTTTTCAAAGTAGAGCGCACCCAGATAGTTGCCTGCCATCCCGAAGAGGCCGGCGATGATGCCCAAGGGGAAGAGTACCTTGCCATGTAGGAGGAAGATGCAGAGCGCAGCGATATTCGTCGTCGAATTGATGACCTTCGTCACGCCGTTCGCCTCTTTCAGAGGAAGATGCGCGATGCCCGTCAGAAGCAGCAGCAGGAAGGTGCCGGTGCCGGGGCCGTAGAAGCCATCATACACGCCGAGGAAGAGGGCAGTCACCATGCTGAGGATGACCGTTTTCTTATACGTGTACGGCGATTTCTCTGTGACCAGTACATTGCCGCGCGTGAGGTAGAGCCCTGTCGCAGGGAGAACGATCAGCATGAAGATCATGAAGATCTTCGCATCCATCAGGAGAGCCAGATTCGCGCCCAGCGAAGAACCGGCGAAGGCGCAGACCACGCAGGAGAGCGAGAGCTTCCACGGGATGAAGCCGCTTTGGGCAAATTTGAATGTTGCAAGCACTGTCCCCATCGTCGAGCTCATCTTATTTGTCGCAATGGCGTTATGGACGGGAAGTCCGGAGAGCAGGTAGCCCGGCAGGGAGATCAGCCCGCCGCCTCCGGCGATGGCATCGACGAAGCCCGCAAGCATGACCAGCGGGCAGATGACAGCATATTGAAGAAATGTTTCCATGGGTAGCTCCTTAGTGACTGATGATGAGAGATTGCTTTGGTGGATTCTGTTTTCTGAAAGCAGACGATTCCCTTATCATAGCATATCTGAGGAGGATGGGAAATAAAAAAACTGCGAGCCTGCGAATGAAAGCCCACAGTTTTTTGTTCAAGGAAACCAAATGCGAGGAAAGCAGCATTTCCTTACGAAAGGCAATGGATAGAGAGCCGCACTTGTTTTTTTTTACTGATCTATTATTTCAATGTACCTATGATCTCGGCGCAGGCGCTGCAGGCCGGGCAGTCGCAGAAGCGAGCGCCCTTTTCCTTGATGTCCTTCGCATGAGCGAGGATGGCAGCGGCTCTTTCCTCCCCGAAGAGTGCTTTGCCGGCGTCAGAGCCGGCAAAGCCGATCAGTCCATCAATCGGCATGATGTCTGCTTCGGCTTCCTTTTTCAGAATAGCCGTGGCTGCTTCTTCGTCAGCGGTGCCGGCTGCAGCGAGCCACTTTTCACAAGCGGCCTTTGCTTCCGGGCAAGCAGAGGGAGCGGCCATGAGCTTCTTTACTTCTTCGGTGAGTGTATTTCTGATTTCTTCTGTCATAAGGATCATCCTTTCTTTCAACCAATGGATATATTTATTATACGCGCATAGGCAAAGGGACGAACAGCCATGTCTTGTACCTGATCGCGGGGAAGGATAACGCCATAGGGGATGTTCTCACACTGCCAATGCCCTCTAAAATATGAGCCAATATCGGTTTTTAATAGGGACGGATAGTCCTCATTGATCACTTCTGGGAGTATGTCCGCTTTACGGCAAACGGGACCTATCCCATGGAATGATACCGGCAAAGCCTTTGCATGGCTGTTTGTACTTCGAAAAGGAACTAAGAGACTGGGAGACTAGGAGACATCAGGCATCAGACTTCTGGTATCTGATGTCTGCAAGTCTCCATGTCTAAAGTCTCTAAGCCTCTTAGTCTAATTCCTAGTCACCAACCACTTCGTCTTATATCAAAATTGTTATGATATAGGGGATACACTCCCATCACTATGCCTTTTGTGATAGGAATGTGAATTCTCTTCGTTTCGGCATGTTTCAGTATTGGAAGAAATAGAGAATTTCAAGTAAGATGTATACAGATGAAGCAATCATCCGGACAACGTGCACAGTTCGAGACATAGAGTGATAAAAAAATGGAGGATTTACTCATGAAAAAGTTAAAGATCGCTTATACTGACAAAGCTCTGGAAATCTTTGGCGCTATCGCCGGCCGCGAGCAGGCTGACCTCGCCCGCACTGATTTCACAGATGTGGCTGCTGTCGTTATCACGGATCAGGACAATGATGTCCTTGAAAAGGAAATGATTGCCGCTTTCAAGATCCCGGTACTGATGATCAAGACCGGCGAAGGCCTGACAGAAGACGCACTGCTTTCCAAGGTATACCGCGTCATGGATCTCAATGAGACCGACCATGATTTCTACGCTCGCCAGATCGAGAGCGCTGCGGCTCACTATGAAGAAGATGTGCTGCCGCCATTCTTCCGTGACCTCAAGAAATATGTCGAAAATGGCTACTCCCAGTTCGACTGCCCAGGCCACCAGGGCGGTGCTTTCTTCCGCAAGCATCCGGCAGGCCGTGCATTCTATGAATTCTTCGGAGAGAATACCTTCCGCGCTGACCTCTGCAACGCTGACGTAGCGATGGGCGACCTTCTGATCCATGAAGGTCCGGCACTGGCAGCACAGAAACACGCAGCACGCGTATACAATGCAGACAAGACCTACTTTGTACTGAACGGTACCTCCACTTCGAACAAGGTGGTTCTGAATGCAGTCCTGACACCGGGCGATATCGTTCTCTTCGATAGAAACAACCATAAATCCATCGACCATGGCGCACTGGTTCTGGCAGGCGCGACCCCGGTCTATCTGGAAACCGCAAGAAATGCGTTCGGCTCCATCGGCGGCATCCCGGAACACTGCTTCGACGAAGACTATATCAGAAAGCTCGTCGCTGAAAAAGATCCGGTGAAAGCACAGGCAAAGCGCCCGATCCGTCTCGCAGTCATCCAGCTCGGCACCTACGACGGCTGCATCTACAATGCCCGTCAGGTCGTAGATAAGATCGGTCATCTCTGCGATTACATCTTCTTCGACTCCGCTTGGGTCGGCTACGAACAGTTCATCCCGATGATGAAGGACTGCAGCCCGCTGCTGCTCGACCTCGGACCGGAAGATCCGGGCATCTTCGTCAGCCAGTCCGTCCACAAACAGCAGGCTGGTTTCTCCATGACCTCCCAGATTCACAAGAAAGACTCCCACATCAAGGGGCAGGATCGCTACGTACCGCATAAGCGCGTGAACAACGCATTCATGATGCATGCATCCACCTCTCCGCTCTACCAGCTCTTCGCGGCACTCGATGTCAATGCGAAGATGCATGAAGGCGAAGGCGGCAAGAAGCTCTGGGTCGACGCTGTAAAGACCGTGATCGAGACCAGAAAACAGGTGCTCCGCAACTGCCACTACATCCGTCCGCTCGTACCGCCGATGGTTCACGGCAAGAAGTGGGAAGAGGGCAATACCGAACAGATGGCAAATGACATGGATTACTGGGCATTCGAACCGGGCGCTAAATGGCATGGCTTCGATGGCTACGGCAAGGGCCAATACTTCATCGATCCGATGAAGCTGCAGTTCGTGACCGAAGGCATCGACGTAGAAAATGGCGGCTATGAAAAATTCGGTATCCCGGGCAACATTCTCGCGAACTACCTGCGTGAAAACGGCATCATTCCGGAAAAATGCGATCTGAACGACATCCTCTTCCTGATGACTCCGGCAGAAAGCGCGACCAAGATGGATGACCTCGTAGCGAAACTCATCCGCTTCGAACAACTCATCGACGAAGATGCTCCGATGTCTGAAGTACTCCCGTCCATTTACAACGCATACGAAGAAAAATACAGAGGATACACCATCCGCTGTCTGTGCCAGGAAATGCATGATTTCTACAAAGACCGCAAAGTATCCACCCTGCAGAAGCAGCTCTTCCTCGCTGACTACTTCCCTGAATATGTGATGAATCCGCAGGAAGCACAGTTCGAATACATGAGAGGCCACGGCGACCTCGTCGACCTCACCGAAGCGGAAGGCCGCATCGCTCTTGAAGGCGCTCTTCCATATCCGCCAGGCGTTCTCTGCGTACATCCGGGTGAACGTTGGTCCAAGACCGCAGTCACTTACTTCTTAGACCTTGTCGAAGGCATCAACCAGCTCCCGGGCTTCGCTCCTGAAATCCAGGGCGTCTATGTACAGACCGGTGAAGACGGGCTGAAACATGCTTACGGCTATGTTCTGAAGAAAGAATTTGAAAAATAAAGCAACGCTTCGTTGACGGCAAGGGGAGCGGGAAGCATTGCTCTCCTCGCCATCAATGAGACACAGACAAATACATAAGGGGATCATCATGAGCAAAAGTGCAAATAAAATGAGCGTCCTTCAGCTGAGCATCCTCACTGCGGTGAATATGATGGGCTCGGCCATTATCATGAAAGCAGCCGGTCATGAAGGCAGCGAGCTTTCCAAGACGAAATTCGTCGCATTCGTTGCCTCCATCTACAGTCTGTATGCATGCTATGCATCCGGCTTCGATGCCATGACCTACGGCGCTCTGGTGACCTTCCTCGGTTGGACGCTCTACGGCTTCACCTCCTATCGCTTTGACCTGAAGAAAGCGGACAACGAAGCAACGGGCGCAGCCAAAGGGGCGGCGTAAGAACGCTGCGTGAGAATCTGTCACTCATCTGTCGATCCGGCGGAAACCAAGAATAAAAATAATATCATCCTTTAAAAACAAAACGGTCTGCCAACGTCTAGGCAGACCGTTTTGTTTTGTGTTTTTTATTTTATAAGAAAGTAAGAGAAACCTTGGTCACGAGTCACTCCTAATCCCTAATCCCTAATCCCTAATCCCTAGCCACTAGTCACCATTTTCCCCTCATTTGCTTTTTCTTTCAGCTAATGATATAATTTATACAGAGATATCGAAAATACCATAAACCCAAAAGCATAAAATATACAAATGCAGGCTTGCATTTTGGAAACTTTGCTTTTTCTCACAAGAGTTTTGAAAAGTCCATTTCCGATGGGCTTTTTATAGTAGAAAAATAAAGGGAGGCGAGAACGATGATGGGGATCGATGAACTGATGGATCTCACGATGTACAGCAGCATGTACCTGCTCTTTTACATGGCCTATTTCTATGTAGAAGGTGCGAACCTTCTGGTGCCGTGCCGTGTCAATGCCAATTTTAAACGGATCCTGTCTCGTTTTGCCTCTTTCTTCAGAGGTTTCATCGGCGCGGGGGGATGGAGAGCATCTGCTGCTCTCTGATCTTTTTGCGTACCCGTTTTTTGCTTGGCTTGAAAGAGTAAAAAAGGATCGGAAAAGCAGCAGCCGTAATGGAAGCGTTGCCTCATGGGGCCGCTTCTTTCTATTTCATGCGGCGGTGGGGCGCGGACTTCGTGCCTGCCTTTGGCTTTTGCATACGCCAGAGGATCCTTTTCTGACAGTGAAAAGAGACGCCGCAGGGCGTCTTTTTTGGATGAGATCTCTGGAGAGTGAGCTTTGATGTACTCCTTAATCGAAGATATAAAGAAATTATTATCCGTGATGCTGCCGATCCTGATCGCGCAGATCTCGACAGCGGGCATCACTTTTATCAATACGACCATGGCGGGGCATGCCGGAAGTGATGACCTCGCAGGCGTATCGGTGGGCGCGGGACTTTTCTATCCGCTTCTGGCTTCCATCGTGGGACTGCTCATGGCGGGAACGCCGCTCATGGCGACGCTTCTTGGTGAAAAGAAGCCGGAAGGGCTTCCTTATGTGGTCCGCGCAGGACTTCTGATCGGGCTTGTGATCTCCTTCCTGTTCGGGGCAGCCTATGTACTTTTCATCGATGACCTTCTGACGTCGCTCACGCTGGAAGCGGAAGTGGCATATGTGGCGCGCTACTATCTCATGACGATGGTGGGCGTGGTCTTCTTCATTTCCATGATCGTCCCCCTTCGCTGTCTGACGGATACGGCAGGCTCGACGTCGACTTCCATGAAGCTCTTCCTGATGGCGCCGCCGGTCAATGCTGTATTCAACTATCTTTTCATCTATGGGCATTTCGGTCTGCCGCGTCTGGGCGGGATCGGTGCCGGTCTTGCGACGATGCTGACCTATGGTTTCCTTTTGGTTCTTTTCCTTATCGTCGTACTGAAGTCCTCTGCGCTCAAGGGGCATGAGATCTTCCATTCGATCCTCGTGAAGCGTTCTGACGTCAAGGAGTACCTGATCGTTGGTGTGCCGAGCGGACTTTCCATTTTTATGGAAATGAGCCTTTTCAGTCTGATCATCGTATTTCTTGCCCGTTATGGCACGGACACGCTGGCTGCCTACCAGATTGCGGATAACTTCGCTTCTATCGTCTACATGCTGCCCGTCTCCTGCTCGATGGCCCTCACCATCCTCATCGCGACAGCTGTCGGCGCGCATGATATCCCGCTCGCTCGCCGCTACAAAAAGGCCGGCTTTGTCGTGGCCCTCTCCGGAGCAGCGATGACGGCTGCGATGACGGTGCTTTTCCGCTCTTCCATCGGAAATATGTATACGAGCGACGCGATCGTCGCCTCCATTGCCGGACAGTTCCTGATCTATAGTGCAGGCTGGCAGCTCTTTGATGCGATCTCCACTCCGATCCAGGGGATCCTCCGCGGTCTCAAGGATACGCGTGTCTCCTTTATTCTGATGGTCATTGCGTACTGGGGCGGCTGCTTCCCGATGAGCCTTTTCCTTGACCATGTGGTCGGTCTCGGAGCAGACTCCTACTGGCTCGGGCTGGTCTTCGGCGTCGGCTGCTCGGCCATGCTGATGATCCTGCGTCTCGTCTATGTGGAGCGTGTCATGGATAGAGAGGCCCTGCCTTCCTTTGCTTTCTTTATGCACAGGAAGATCACGCATCCTGCTGCCGTCCATGCCGTAGTGGCTTCTAATGTAAAGCAGGCGAAGGAGCTACTTGCTTTCTGGGAACGTGCTGAAGAAAAACTCGCTTCTCTGATGCAGGACATCAAAGAAGCCGAGGTCGATATATTTACAGAAAACAGAAGGGTGCTTCCGATCGGTCGCTCTCTTCTGACGGATCTGCATTTATGCATCTTAGGCCATGCGACCCGGGCCTACATCCCTTAGGTACGATCAGGGGGATAGGGGCTGTGAAGAAATGAGGATTCATTTCTTCACAGCTCCTTTTTACTTTGCTTTCATTTGGTTCAGGGTTCAAGGTTCAGGGCTC
>OLSX01001078.1_pt1 | contig 26829 bp, 25 predicted proteins | sample 1673141 | NCBI WGS metagenome assembly OLSX01 (sample SAMEA3136759, study PRJEB25190) | human gut metagenome | biome: human gut; feature: human-associated habitat; material: faeces | place: Austria | collected 2013
AACCAAATGAAAGCAAAGTAAAAAGGGGCTGTAAAGAAATGAGGATTCATTTCTTTACAGCCCCTTTTCCCGTTACCATATCCTGTTCCTCACGAAATCAGCCGGCCTTGGCCATTTTTTCGTGATGGGAGGTCGTCATCCACGCCCCTGCCTTCATTTCAGCGACCATGGAGGTCATGAGACGGTACTCCCCTTCCATACGGAGCAGGTCCTCAATCTTTCTCGTATGGAGCAAACGGCCATAGATCCGTCCGGCTTCTGCGTAAAGCATCAGTGCCGGATGTTCCGATGGATCACCGGTGATATCGATCCCATTGTCATTCAGGAAATTTGTAATATCGCCAATGAGAGCTTCATACGCATCGAGTAAAGTTTCCATTTTCATCACTGCATCATACATCTTGTTCATGATAGTCTCCTTTCTGCATTCAGCGGCTGCACGAGGAAATAATCCGAAATCAGGAAGTTTACACTCATTTCAAGTGATTTTGACCGGTCTGAAAGGTATTTCCTTCTTTATCCTTTCTGATTCCATTATATCCATCTGTTTTTCTCTTGTCTATAGTTCATGCCAATCGGTTATATCTTTGGTATTTTTCCTCAAAAATATGCCTTTTTGTAGAAACTTTTATGCAGACCCCGGTTCCTTAGCCCGCCTTCCTCAAAAATAAGTTCTTTGGATCACAGCGTTCGAACGTAAAATGATCCTTAGAGATGCAATACTCCAGCGACCAGTACTCTCCTGATTCGACAGAGACGGAGATCATGCTTGGCCCTGCCTGATAGTCTTTCATACGCCGTCCCCGGATGTGCCGGCTCCAGTGTGCTTCGACTTCGATGACATGTTCTCCCGGGGAAAGATATACCGCGGGGACTCCGAGCGCATAGAGGAAGGTCTCTGCGCGAAGGCCATCGATGTGCAGGATCGCATTGATGCTGGCATAATCTATATTTCCCGCATGACGCTTATGCAGGAGAACAATGGCGGAATGCTGGTTGGCCGCTTTCAGACGTTTCATTTTCGTTTTCTGTCTGGCATAGATCAGCCACACGCAGCACACAGCAAAAAGAAATCCGGCGATACGCAGTATGTAAAGCAAAGCATCATGATTTTCACTCATTTTCATCACTCTTTCTTCGTCTACGATACGGAAAACGGGCAGCCATGGGATCTCCGTCGGCTGCCTCGCTCGCTTCTCTGTTTTATTCCTTTACAGCAGCCAACGGTAGAGCCCGAAGTAGGCCAGAACCGACAGGGACACGACGCCCGCTGCGGAGATGAAGAACATCCGCAGGAAGAGCCGATCCAGCTCACCGTCTTTCAAGCCGCCTTCTGCCGAATAAGCCGCCAGCGCCAGCGCACCGCCCGTCGATAAAGGGCTGATGCCTGCGGTATTGGAGACCATGGTGATCGCAGTGACCCATTCGACCGGATTGGCACTGCTTCCCATCTGTGCCAGGATATGCGGCACGGTCGGAATGAGGGTGGGCATGACGACACCGGAGGTCGAGGAGAACCACGAAAGGACGCCTGCCGTGATCCCCAGAATGCTGACTGCGCTCGAGTCGCTCATGATGGAAGCAAGCGCATCTGAGAGAAGATCGATCCCACCTGTCAAAATGATGACATTCATCAGCACGCCGACACCGCAGATCAGAAGAAGCGTCCCCCAGGGGATGCGGCGAAGCGCTGCCGTTTCATCGGAAACATTCAGAAACGACAAGATGGCAGCGACGCCGAAGCTGGCAAGTCCCACATTGATATGAAAGAACAGGACAAGGACCACCATGCCCGTGATGCCTGCCAATGTGATGATCTGCTGCCGCGCAAATGAAGGTGTATCTGCCAAATGAAGTACGATGTCGGACTGCAGACGATAGCCTCCGAAGGCAAAGTAGATCAGCACGGCATAGACAGTCGAGGAGAGGACACCATTCATGAGAAGCGGCTCCTCGATGCCGGTCAGGCCAAATTCTCCGCATAGATTCAGCCCGATGATGCCCGTCGCAGCCAGTGGCGACATCCCGCCTCCGGCCGCTCCGAGAAAGATGATGGCCGCCAGCATAGCCGGATTGATATTCATTTCCTTTGCAAGTGTCATCCCGAAGACCATCATAATGGCTGCCGTCGGTATGGTGCCCGGTCCCAGCGCAGAAAGGATGGTCGCAAAAAGGTACATGACGATCGGTACCAGGTAGGTGCGACGCCCGGAGAGCGCCACGATCTTCTTCGAAAGCAGGGCCAAGGTCCCATTGATCTCCGCCAGTCCGAAAAGATAGGTCACGCCCAGAAGCATGAGGAATAAGGAGTAGTTGAAGCCACGGATGATCTCATCATCAGAGATCCCAGCCAGTCTGCCTACGAGCAGTGCGAGCGCGGTACATAACAGCCCCGTATTCATTTTTTTCACAAAGCCAAGAAATATAGCAAGCCCCAATGCTGCAAGCGACGCCAGTGCCATCATGTCCTCCTCGTTTTTATACTAATTATGTACTAAGACTAAGCTAATCCTTACAAATCATAGCATGATTTTCCTCTTGGAATAAAATACAGGTTTTGCATGAAAGTTATGCTTGATCGTTAAAAGATGGCGACCGGCCGAAGAGCCCTTGCGGCTTGGAACGTCTTGCTTCTGCCGGAAAGCTCTCCCCTCCCCCCTGTCTATGAAAAAGAGAAAGGAAAGCAGGCGGTCATGAGCAAGAACTGTGAGCGGCAAAAAAAAACACACCCTCGATCTCTCGATAGGTGTGTTTTTCAGATCTCACTCTTATTTTTTCAGATGATGGCTGCCACGTTCGGTGATCGGCGCGCCTTCTTTGCAGAGCGGGCATTCTTCCGGCTTGTAGGTCGGAACGGTGAGGTGGAGCAGCGGATATACCTTTTCCTGCGGTACGCCGAAGTCTGCTTTGCCGCCGCTTCTGTCTACTAAGAGGCCGATGCCGACGATATCGCCCTTGGCTTCATTCACGACATCGACGACTTCCTTGATGGAGCCGCCGGTGGTGACGATGTCTTCGACGATGAGGACTTTTTCACCAGGAGCGACCTTGAAGCCGCGGCGAAGAGTCATCTTGCCATTTTCTCTTTCGGTGAAAATGGAACGAACGCCCAGCAGACGGGCAGTGACCTGAGACAGGATGATGCCGCCGGTCGCCGGTCCAATGACGGTCTCGATGCCCATATCCTTGAAATGGTTTGCAAATTCCTGGCAGAGCTTTTCCGTGTATTCCGGATGCTGGAGCACATTGAATTTTTCTACATAAAGAGGGCTGTGAAGACCGCTGGTCAGAAGGAAATGACCTTCCAGAATGGCTTTGGTTTCTTTCAGCAAAGATTCGACTTCTTTTTCGTTCATTATGCGTTCTCCTTTATTTCTTTTAAAATTAAACGGGCAGCCGCACAGGGGTCGATCGCCTGTGTGATCGGACGTCCGATAACGAGCATGGAAGAGCCGTCCTTGAAAGCCTGTGACGGGGTCGCGATACGTTTCTGATCATCGGTCTGGGCAAAGGATGGGCGGATGCCCGGGGTCACGATGAGGAAATCATCCTTTCCGGCCATCTCGCGGATGCTGCCGGCTTCTTTCGGGGAAGCGACGACACCATCGACACCGGAGGATTTCGCAAGTGCCGCCAGCTCTAGGACATGCTCCTGAATGGGGAGATGTCCGCCGACCTCCTGCCATCCCTGGTCATCAAAGCTGGTGAGGACGGTGACCGCCAGAATCTTCGGACGTTCTACGCCCAGCTCATCCGCAGTGATCTTCGCATAGCGCGTCGCTGCCTGCATCATCGCACGGCCGCCTGCTGCATGGACGGTGATGAGATTCACGCCGAGGCGAGTGACGGAGGCCACGCTGTGACCGACGGTATTCGGAATATCGTGGAGCTTCAGATCAAGAAAAACCTTCTTTCCGTGTTCCTTCAGGTAACGGATCGTATCACTGCCTGCACTGTAGTAGAGCTCCATGCCGACCTTGTAGTAGGAGATCAGATCGCCAAGCTCATCGACCAGCGCTTTCATTTTGTCAAAGCTGTCAACGTCCAGTGCGACGATCAGTCTGTCGTCGGCGGTATAGATTTCGTTTTCTTCTGCCATTTCCGCTCTCCTTCATGGGAATAATAGGTATTTAAACTATTATATCATTTATTCAGGAAATCGGGGAAGAAAATTATAAAAGATGGATGCTGAAGGGATGGGAGCGGCGCATTTCGTCATCCTGAGCGGAGAAAAACGTCGTATGTTAAAAAATGGTTTATCTGAAACAGGAGGACTGAGTCGAAGGATCTAGGGAAACGCTGATTCAATCGCAGAATCAGTGTTTCCCTAAGCGCCGCGGAGTTTTGATAGCGCTTCGCACCGTCGTCATCTCGAGCGCAAGCGAGAGATCTTTCTTGCACTGCGGTCAGTATCACATAGGCACTGCAGGGAAACGACGCCTTGGTGCTACACACATCCTTTGTTTATCGGTCTGCATGGAAGATTTCTCGAGTGCGCTCGAAATGACGATACGGGAGTCTTCTAGTCACTAGCCACTAGTTCCAAGTCACTAATCACCAGCCACCAGTCTCTCGCACACAAAAAGCAGCGCCGAAGCGCTGCTTTTTATTTCCCCGCGTGCATGGCGGCTTCGCGGATCATATGGACGGTGATGGAGTTGAATTCTACGGGTGTTTCCAGCGCTTTGACTTCTTTGAAGCCGACGCCGAGTTTACCCGTATAGTAAGCTATCGCCTCGCCCTTGCTGTTAATCTTGGCTGCATAGATGGTCTTATCATCCCCGAGACCGACCAGACGGTAGGCCCCCGGCGGAGAGATAACACGCCACGAGCTGTCATCCCCATTAAAGGTGTACAGGATACCCTTCTGGCTGTCATCATAGAAGAGGCGGTCTGCATCATAGTAGACGGCCATCTTGCCGATGTGCGAGGTCTGGACGTAGATGCGGCGGGTATCATAGTTTGCATCCGTGCGGTAGATGCGGTAGAGGCCTTTGCCGACTTCCATCTTCATGTAGACGGCATTGGTCGCGGTCGAGTAAGCGACATCCACGATCTTTGCATTTCTTGGCAGATCACGGATCGGCGCATCGGACTCGTGCGTGGTACCTTCCGGATTGTAGCGCGCCAGTGTCACATCCCAGCGTCCGCCTTTCCAGTGAATCGGATAGAGCGCCATGAGCGCCAGATTTCTGTCCGGCATCCATTCGAAGAAAGAAACGCCCTGTCCTTTCAGATCCACGATCTGCGGATGTCCAAGATCTTCGGCTTTGTAAATGGTGACCGTTTCTGCGGTCACATCTGCCATATATTTATAGTCATGCGAGTAGTAGGCTTTCCCCTTCACGCTGACCTTCGCATAGAGCTTCTTGCCTTCCTTTTCCGCCTGCTCTGCGACTTTGTCCTTCACATCAGACATATCATAGTCACTTGAGGAGAGCGGAGCAAAAAGGACGCGGTCCATATATACGTAGGCCCCTGCCTGCACCCCTACGCCAAGGAGGAAGCAGATCATGAGCTGTGCGATTTTTTTCTTCACGCTGTTCTCCTTATTTCACGATAAATGCAGTCGGTATCATACGTTCGCCCAGAAGATCGGCAGGCTTATTGACCACCTTGCCATTATAGTAAAGTGTCGTGGAAGATCCGCCGTCCAGATTAGCCGCAATGTAGGCCCCGTTTTCATAGAGGATATTCTGCGAATCGACAAGCGTCGCGCCGATGCTGTAGCCGGGCTGTCGTCCATCGATGACGAGGAAGAGCATCGTGCCATCCTTCTTCTGTCCGATGGCCGAGCGCGGGGAGATCCCCCATCCGCCGTCACCGCTCTTGATGACCTTCTGCCCATTAATGATGAGCGGCGGGCCGAAGGTCAGGCCTTCGACCGCGCCAATGTCGCGCAGTTCTTTCTTATTGTAGTTCCCGGCGATCAGGTTCCCGTTCTTCGTCATTCCGACGAAGTCGACCTTTTCCTTGTCATCGACCTGCTGCCCCAAAAGGTACTTGCCCTGATGCAGGATGAAGCCATAGGGAAGACGTCCGATGCCGGTGCCATTCGGATCGTAGAAGCCGCCGCCATTGATGGCTGCTACAGCATTATTCTTTTTCGCGATGCTGGAAGTGGTATCCCCCTTCTCATTGATGTCTTCTGCCGTAGCGACTTCGATACGTTTCGGATTTGGGATCTCCAGCAGATACCCGACGAAGCGGGATGTCTCGATCTTTTTCAGCTTCAGCGTCGCATCCGTGCGCGGCTTGAAAGCGAATACATTCTGCTTATCCGTCGTCGTCACGGTGCCAAGGATCTGGTTCAGCTCCTCCTGATCGTAAAGCCATGTGATGTACTGCGGATGCCGTGAGCGCATGATCGCGCCGACCACAGCACGCTTCAGATTGCCGAACGGCCCGAAGAGCACCACGATCGGAGACGTGATGATGAAAAAGACCAGGGTGATCAAGATAAACTTGACCACGATGTTGTTGAAAAATCGTTTCATTGTGACTCCTTGAAAAAGGGTTGAGGGTTAGCCCCTGGGGCGTATCGCCTTTTGATCGGGGATGAAAGAGGGGGAGCGGGTTCTATGGGTTCTATGGGTTCAACGGGGAGCAGGGCGGCGTATTTCGTCATCCTGAGCGGAGAAAAACGTCGTATGTTAAATAATGGCTTATCTGAAATATGAGAACTGAGTCGAAGGATCTAAGCACCGCGGAGTTTTGATAGCGCTTCGCGCGCATCGTCATTTCGAGCGTAGCGCTTGGGATGACGATGCCGGAGAATCCCAGTCAACAGTCACTTGAGTCTCCCAATCCCTAATCCCTAGCTACTCATCCCTGCTTCCACCTTCAGAACCCGCTTAACCTATGAAGATTCACGTCAAAGCCCCCGCTCAGCCATCAAACCGGCGTGTAATTATCCTTATTGAGACGCTCCGAGAAGCGGGCGATGGAAATGTCATTCCCGATATACGCTCTCTTCAGATCATACGGGAAGCTGCCGACATGGACGCGGCCGGCGTCTGTCGTGACAGCCATCTTGATACCGGCCTTCTTGCAGATATCGATGACTTCATCGTCATAGTCGCCATAAGGATATGCCAGCCAGACATTGTCGATCCCGAGCTGGTACTTGAGTGCCTTATTCGCCTCGACGATCTCCTTCTCTTTTTCTGCACGGGTGGCAAGATTGTGGAGCTTGGGATGCGACAGCGTATGACTTGCGATGGTGACAGCATGGCTGTTTGCCATTTCCTTCAGCTGATCCCAAGTCATGCGGTTATACGGCTTTCCTACATCATCGGTGATCAGGAAGAGCGTCCACGGGAAGCCATACTCCTTCATGAGCGGATATACGATGGTGTAGCTGTCGAGATATCCGTCATCGAAAGTGATGCAGACAGGCTTTTCCGGAAGAGGCGCCCCCTTGGTGACATAGTCATAGAGCTCCTGCATGGTGATCGGATGGTAGCCATGATCACGCAAATAATTCATCTGGATACGCAGATTTGCCTCGGTCATGATGGCCGCATTGCCCTGTTCGTCTCCGATCATGTGATACATGAGGACGGACACGCCCTCCGGTACACTATACTTCACATCTGCTGCGCGATGCACGACAGCGACGCCGGGCTTCAGATTCGGATCCGCCGCCTGTGCCGAAGCCGCTACCGGCTGAGAAGACGCTGCCTTCTCCCCGCCTTGTCCCCCACAGCCCGTCAGTGCAAAAGCCGACAGTGCGAGCAGCGACGCCGCTGAGAGAGCTGCTGCTTTTTTCCATTTGTTATACGAGAAATCCAATGGTCAAACTCCTTTGTATCGAATTGCTATAGTCTTCCTATTATGACAACACTATAATATTTTACTACGATTTTGCAAGAAAAGAAAGCATTTTGCCAAGAACCGTAAGTGTCAAGTTTTTCTCGGTACTTTAAGGGATGAGTGGCTAGGGATTGGGGATTAGAAGTGACTGGGATTCTCCGGCATCGTCATCCCGAGCGCAGCCCTCGATCTTTACTGCACTGCGGGAATCAGCGTGTATGCGCTGAGGTAAAATGATGTCTTGGTGCCGCCTCACATATGACGATGAGCGTTCTGCAATAAAGATTTCTCGACTACGCTCGAAATGACGATGCGCGCGAAGCGCTATCAAAACTTCGCGGCGCTTCTGATTTTTATGCGCCGCACCGCCATTTCGCATTTCTCATTTCTAATTTCTCATACAGGCGAATCTTTCAAATGTAATCAAGGGGCGATACGCCCCACGAGCTAACCTTGAAATCACAGAAATCATCGTAAATTCCCTTAACGCAATAGTATTATTCCAAGCGAGGGAGGTAAGCGTTCGACACTTAACCAACAGCAAAATCAAAAGGAAATGTTGTGACTTTCAATCTTACGCTGCCAAAAAGGAGAGAGAAAAAGAAAAGTCTCACGTATACAGTAGCAAAAATCAGCCAACTCCATACCCATCTGAACATCTATTCTTTCGCCCGAGTATAAAATCAACTAAAAATGTCATTGTATAAGTGAGACATCTATTTTTTACTTCACATCAAAAAGCCCAGTTTAGCTTCACATCCGCCATGAGCTCACGGTCATGCTTACCCTCGAGCCAGCCGCCTTCAGCTGTAGCAGAAAGGCGATCCGACAGCTTCAGCGTACCGTCTAACGTCAGATGCAGATAATCCTTGTCCATAGGATTCGAGTATTCAATAAGTCGATTATATACACCACCTGCCTCATGTCCGTAAACAAGCTTGGGTTCTTCCCCAGACAGCACACGCTTATAGCCAAGGCGGAGGGCATAATCGCCAGCCTGCAGCTCACGACGCAGTTCTACACCGATCTCCCCTGCCAGATAATTATTATTTACAGCAGCGGTTACAAGCTCACCACCTACCGGAAAAGCTTCACGGTAGCCCTTTTGCATATAGCGCGATGCCTGTACGTTAACATAAGGCGATACATGGTAGGTCTTGCCATCATCATGATGCAGATCATACTTATATTCGCCGCCCAGCTCTATAATCTGACCGTGATACTTCCGGTCAATGGCAGCATAATTAAAATGATTACCCAGTCTTCCATAGTTCATATACACATATTTCTGCACAGCACCGTGCTGCTTCCCCATGTAAGCGCCCACGCGCCAGTCCTGCTGCAAGGCTTTGGCTGCGCCGCCATGAAGCTCCGTATGATTGTACATGGCGTAAATACCCGTGCGCGTTTCCTTGCCGGTATTCCTGTCCATGCCTGCGGCAAATGCATTGCTTTTCCCCTTCACTGCATTGTCAGCATAATAGTTCCAGGATGACAAATGACGCCCCCACCAATCCACGTCATTGTGATTCACGTGAGGATTCCAAATGGCTTGCAGACGTCCGCTCGCGTAGCGTTGCATAGCAGTAGAGCGCTGCGCCTGCACCGCCTGTGATGTCTCTACCAGCTGCTCATCACTCAAAGGATGTGCCTCAGCAGCTACAGTAAAGCTCATGGAAGCCACTAGCAGCGCTACGAAAATTTTATAATTTCGTTTCATCATGATCTCCTTTCGATTCGTTACTATATCAAGCATGGACGATATAAAACGTTGCGCTTCTTATTGGGAATAGCAAGCTCGCACACATAGCCCCTCTCATCATGACTCATTTTGGCCGATCTTAGATAGCCTGTCATAAGTAAAAAGTCAGAAATATTTATCTCTGGATTCTTCCACTGCGGATAGCTCATGCCAGTCTCAATAACAGACCTGATAGGAACGCCATCTAACGATTCCCGAAAATGACCTCAGGCCATTTCCCTTCGAATTTTTATATATATAATTTAATTTTTAATTACAACATATATATTATGCCATATCCACGTGCTCAAAACTAGGCGAACATGATAGGGGATTGGTTAGCAGACCATCCTCAAACCGTGTCGCAGAGGGACATTTCCTGCCGCACCTTTGTCTTCCCATGAGTTTTGAACCCTTTTCTCGCTGTGTTATAATAAAGCCACGCGAGAGAGTATCATTACGCATGTATAAGGAAGGATATCCATATGAAATATATCAAACTCATCCTGCTTGTGTTTTCGCTTCTTCTGCTGCCTTGGGCGGGCAATGAAGCATGGGCGAAAGATGCAGAAATCACCGATCTTCGCTGGACAGCCAGAAATGATGGCGATCCCCCCTTCGTCCGTATCGTGACAGATCTCACGAAAGCGGTACAGGCGGAGGCTGCGATAGACAAATCTGGCAAAAACTTCGAAGTCATCCTAAAGAACACCCAAAAGAGCTTCAGCGGCTCTCAATACGATATGGATCCGCGCGCCATCGATTTCGCCACCGTTTCTGAAAAAGACGGCGACACCTACATCGACGTCGCCCTCACCAAGCCGCAGAAGATCGATGACATCCACGTCTTTGCCCTTCGTCCGGATGCAAAACTGGGAAAACCGCACCGCCTCGTCATTGACATCCCGATCCAGGGTGCCAAAAAGAGCTACACGAAGCCGGCAGCAAGCGCCGAGAATACGACGACCAAAAAGCCGGCCGCCAAGAAGCCCTCTGCCGAGAAAGAAGCCCCCCCGCAGAAAGTCTCTGTACCTGCCGATGCTCGAAAAATACTCAAAGGCAAGATCATCTGCCTTGACCCCGGCCACGGCGGCACGGACGTCGGCGCCATCGGACACAAAGGAAATAAGGAGATCTACGAGAAGGATGTCACCCTCTCCATCGCCCTGCCGCTGCGCGACATGCTCACCTCTGCCGGTGCGAAGGTCGTCATGACCCGCAGCACCGACAAGGACGTCTATGGTCCATGGGCTGACGATGACCCCGAGCTGCAGGCACGCTGCGATGTCGGAAATCAGGCGAATGCAGACGTCTTCGTCTCCATCCACATCGACTCCTTCTCCAATGGCTCTGTCGACGGGACCACCGCCTACTACTACCCCAAGACCGCAAAGGACCTGATGCTCGCCCAGATGCTGCACCAGTCCACCATGAACCTGCTCTCCATCCCTGACCGCGGTGTCCGCTCCGGGCATCTCTATGTAAATGTCAACACAAATATGCCTTCCGTCCTGATGGAAATGGGCTATATCAGCAACGCGCACCGCGTCCAGATGCTGACGTCGAGCTGGGGGCCGAAGAGTATCGCCAAGAGCCTCTTCAAGGGACTGGTGGATTATTTCGCAGCTCTCTGAGACTGCTTCTTACCATTGTATGAGAAATGAAAAGGGAGGAAACACGGATCCATTCGCTGGATCAGACCGATGCTTCCCCAAGGAGCTCCTATGAATACCTATTATGCACTGATCGTCCCGATCATCCTCACCGCTCTTCTTTCCGGCTGCGGTGGAAACAGCAAACCGCAGAGCGCGGGAACCGTCGTCCCGCCCGCCGCTTTCTCGAGCCAGATCCCCGCAGAAAAAGAAGCGAGTCTCACTTACTACCTGCCCACAGAAGACGGCCTTCACATCCTTCCCGCCACGGTCAAAGTGAAAGCCGCTGACCGCACTGCGAAGACAGCCATCGAAGAAATGCTCCGCGCGGATCGAAAGTCCAAGTATCCTCTCGTTCCTGCCGGTACCCGCTTGAAGAGCGTCCATGTCGAAGACGGCACCTGCACCGTGAATTTCACGAAAGAGCTGAACCAACTGCAGGGAGAGACCGGACAGTCCCTCTTCATCGCCATGACTGTCGATACGCTGACCGAATTTCCCAATATCAAACGCGTCGAATTCCGCGCGGAAGGGAAGCTTGTCAAGTTCCAGATCGATATGAGAAAACAATTCCTACGCGATGAAGCCTTCATCAAGCAGACAAAAAAATAAGACAAGAAAAAAGGGACTGTGAAGAAATGAGGATTCATTTCTTCACAGTCCCTTTTTGGTCTTACAGACCAAGAGGAGATCTCCTCCCCAGCCACTAGTCTTCCACCACTTCGATCTGGCCTTCCGCGAAGGCTTTCGGATAGAAGAAGGACTGCTCCGTATTTCCAAAGTCTACGACGAGCTTGCCATCCGCAATGTCCGTGATGACGCCCTGTCCATACACAGAGGAGACAACGGGCGTGCCTACGCCGATCTCGATATAGTGGGTATTGCCGCGGTGCGTTTCCTTGACTGGACGGACTTCCACCTTCGGCTTCGGAGCCGGTCTCTCGGCTGCCGGCACTGTATAAGTGCGCGCCTTTCCCTTCGGCGCTTCTTTTTTCGTTTCCCTCTTCTCTTCCGGGAATGCAGTCTTCAAGAGCTTTGACGGAAGCCCCATCGGATAGAGGATGCGCTCGCCTGTCGCATCATAAGTGACATACGTGCCGCGCTCTGTGATGCGGGTGATGGTGCCCTTACCGAGCGTCTCATCCGTGACCTCCAGACCGACAGCCGCTTCTCTCTTTTTGAAACCGGTCGGCTTTGCATCCGGCAGAGGTGCATCGAAGGTGAATACCTTCTTTTCCATCGGCTTCGCTGCGCTGAAGGCTTCCTTTTTGAAATCCTTACGATGTCCATCCTTCTTGAAGCCGTCTTTTTTGTAGCCGCCCTCGCGCTTCTTTCTCGGGATGAGCTTTTCCGCATCGCCGAAAGCAACGACGATGCCTTCATCTGTCAGCTTTCTCACGATGCCCACGCCGAGCTCGCGGTCCACGAATTCGACGCCGGGAGCCAATTTCCGTTTCTTGAAATCCGGCTTATCCTTGCCGAAGCTCTTGCCGCGGCCGCCGAATTTCTTTTCACCAAATTTTTTACCGCCGAATTTCTTTTCGCCAAATTTCTTACCGCCAAATTTTCCCTTACTTTTGAAGTCTTTGCGGGGCTTATTGTTTTTTTCTTCCATGATGCTATGGTTCTCCCTTTATGTTTTATGGATCTATACGCGGATTCGAGTCCCTGATCCGATCAATCATACCTTTGTTCTTTGATGCGCCTGTCAAGATCGCGCTTAGCAGCTTTCGCAGCCATATCCTCTCTCTTATCGTAAAGTTTTTTGCCTGTTGCGACACCGATCTCCACTTTGACCTTGCCGTGCTTGAAGTACATCTTGAGCGGGACTAAGGTGTAGCCCTTTGTTTTGAGCTGCATCTCGATCTTTCGGATCTCCTTCTTGTGCAGAAGCAGCTTTCTGGTACGAAGCGGGTCGTGGTTGAAAATATTTCCCTGCTCATAGGGGCTGATATGTGCATTCCACAGGTAGACCTCGCCCTTCTGGATACGGGCGAAGCTGTCACGCAGGTTCGCCTTGCCCGCGCGGATAGACTTCACCTCCGTCCCGGTGAGTGCGATGCCGCACTCATACGTCTCGTGGATGAAATAGTTATGATGTGCCTGCCGATTGAGCGCGATCGGCGGCGCCGTTTTCTTCTCGGCCATGTATCTCTCCTTTACGGATGTTGGTCAATTTCCATGTAATACATAGTTTCAAGTTAGGAGTTAGGAGTTAGGAGTGAAGGTACGGCGCATCAAATTTGAAAGCGCCGTGAGTTTTGTATAAAGCAATGCTGGTATATGATTTGCCAGATGCTCTTCCGGCGAGCCCCTTCCGCTGGAAGGGGCAGCCGAGCGCAGCTAGGCGGGGTTAGCCCGCGCGATGTGTGATAAGCCCGCTTCGCGAAGCCAACATCTCGCTTTGCTCGAAATGGCGTCTCACTGGATTTTCGCGTCGGTTTGCTCCTAAATATCCAGTTCGCTTGCACACTCCGCCCCTTCGGGGCACCTCCTTCCAAAGGGAGGAGGGAGAGCGGGCTTATAAAGAAAATATCCTAATCCCTAGCCACTAGTCACCAGTCACTTCTTTCCCTTCTTCATTTTCTTTTTCGAATGTGATTTGGATCTTGCAGATGCTCTGGTCTTCTTTTCCAGATTCAGCGGGGAATGGATTTCTCCCATGATGAAGTCGACTTCGCGGCGTTCCTTATCCGCCTTTACAAGGGTCACGCGGACGGGCATCCCCATGGAATAGGTCGTCCCGGAGAAGCGGCCCTTCAAGGTCATCGTATCTTCCTGATACATGTACTCGTCATCGTCCATGGAGTCAATGTGGACAAGACCTTCTACGCCATTGTCAAGACCTACAAAAACGCCGAAGCGAGTGATCCCGGTCACATGCGCATCGAATGGCTCGCCGACGAACGGTACCATGTACTCTGTCATCTTGAGGTCATCGACATCACGCTCGGTATCTGTCGCATTCTGCTCTGTCTCCGAGCAGTGGTCAGCCGCACGCAGGAGGAACTCTGTCTGTTTTTTGAGCTCTGCCTTGGAGAGGCCATCCGAGATCGCCTGTCGGATGAGGCGATGTACCATCAGATCCGGATAGCGGCGGATCGGCGAGGTGAAGTGCGTATAGCATTCACTTGCGATCCCGAAGTGTCCGGCATTTTCCGTGCTGTAGCAGGCCTGCGGAAGGCTGCGGAGCGTCATCACCTGCACGACCGCTTCGATATCTTCTCCCTTCACCGTTTCCAAGAGCTTCTGGATATCCTTCGGCTCCGGATCCTTCGGGATGGAGAGATCGAGTCCCATGATGGCGATGAGACGCTTCAGAGAATTCAGCTTCTCCTCATCCGGATGCTCATGCACACGGTAGATCGACGTATGTCCTGTCTTTTCGAGGAAACGCGCTACCGCTTCATTCGCCGCGATCATGGCATCCTCGATCATCTTTTCCGCATCACTTCTGATGCGCTTCTCGATGCGAAGCGGTGTCCCCTCTTCATCGAGAATGACCTTGTATTCCGGGAAATCGAAGTCGAGCGCGCCGCGGCGGGTGCGGTCGATGCGAAGGGCATCCGCGCATTCTTTAAGATCCTGCAGCATGGGCATGAAATGCGACAGATCCTCCGGCATAATGCCCTCGTGGAAGGCTTTATTGATCTCCGGATAATTGCAGCGGCGTGCCACACGCACGATGGACGGTGTGACCAGCTCGGTCTTTACCTTGCCATCCGGCGACACATCCATCACGCAGGACATCGCATAGCGGTCTTCATCATGGTTTAAACTGCAGAGATCATTCGACAGCTGGAAAGGCAGCATCGGGATGACGCGATCCGCTAGGTATACGCTGGTGCCGCGGCGGTAGGCTTCATCATCGAGGAGCGACCCCTTCGCCACATAGCGGGACACATCCGCGATATGGACAGACAGCTCAAAATGTCCGTTTGCCTTCTTCTCGCAGTAGACCGCATCGTCCAGATCCTTCGAGTCAGGCCCGTCGATGGTGACGATCGGAAGAGCTCTGAAATCGGTGAGTCCTTTTTCCATCCGGATATCCCGCGGCAGATTCTCTGCCTCATCCAGTAACTTTTCGGAAAATTCATGCGGCAGACGGTGCTGTGCGACGATGATATCGATATCAAGACCCTTATCGCCTTTGTAGCCGATGACTTCCGTCACACGGCCCTCCGCATCCGTCCACTCCCCCGGCCAGCGAGTGACTTCGACGATGACACGCGCCCCCGTGGTGGCATCCATTTCCTGTCCCTCAGGGATCTCGATGTACATATCCACCTTCTCATCGATCGGCACAGCTTCACCGCCGTCCTTCAGCATCTCATAGGTGCAGACGAAGGTATCATTGGCACGCTCTAAGACCTTCATGACACGGCCTTCCGTATTGTGACGGCCCGTCTCACTCTTCATCGTCTTCACTTCGACGGTATCATTATTCACCGCATTCAGATGGTCGCGGTCGGAAATATACACATCCTCGTGGTCGTCATCGGTGATCAGAAACCCGAACCGGCCATACGACTTGTATACGCCCTGCAGGATCGTCCCCGGCTTATAAGATAAAAGCGTTTTCTTTTCTTCCATTGTTGTTCTCCTGTGTATGTGCGATGAAATGGCTTCGCGGCTCCGCGTAGAGCCATAAGGAAGCCTCACCATGGACTGAAGAAGCACCGATCCGTTCTCCGGTCACCGCTCACTGCTCTTTGCCATCCCTTAATAAAAAAAGGCTTGCTTCTATGCAAGCCCCTTTTCTTTTCATCAGAAAGTATTCATATATCTTCCAAGCACGAGACAAAGCACAGCAAAGACAATGCCAAATACCACCGTGAACTTGGAGAGTACAGCATCCTTACCTCTGGTTTTGCCGCCAACAGCGCCTTCCGCGCCGCCGCCGATGGCCGAGCCCATTCCCGCCTGCTTGGATTCCTGAGCTACGACGACTACGATCACCAGTAAGGAAACAACCATTGTCAAACCAATCAAAAAATACTTCACTCTGCATCCTCCTCTGAATCTACCCACGGGCAGATCGGCCTTTCCTATCGAATATAAAGCCAATATCAAACCTTATTTTATACTACTCTGTAGTACAGGTCAAGAGGAAATAGAATTAGGAGTTCGCCCGTGGGCGGGGCGCCCCTTGATTGGGCGAAAGAGGATTCAGGGTTCAGGGTTGTGGTGGCGGCTTCGCCGCGAATATATATGGGGCGATACCCGAAAGTGGCTTTTTAGTCACCAGTCACTCCTATGATACGAGTGGGCCCTTGGAGAAGGGCCGCGCCGAAGGCGCAGGATAGAGTGCCTCGGAGAGGCACAACTCTACGCAGTGGTGTGAAAGACAATGTGAGGCTATCGTCTTTCTTGCGTGTCATGAGGGCCGAAGTGGAGGAATCCTTCTTGCAGAGCGGTAAGTCGTGAGTAAGAGAAAGGCGAAAAAGGAAGCACCAAGGTGTCGTTTGCGTGAGGGCGCATGTGTGCATATGGCGGCAGTGCAATAAAGATCCCTCGGCTACGCTCGGGATGACGATACGGGGAGCGGATGGGATCACAAGGGTAGTGCGACGTCTTTTTAGAAGAGGGTATTCTCGTATCGGAGCCTTCCCCTCGAGGGGAAGGTGCCCCGTAGGGGCGGATAGGGCACAGCCGGTGTGAAAGACAGATGAAAAAAGCGAAGAAATGCGCGGCACATGTGGGGAAAGCGTGAGTCCCTCGCCGCGAATGCCAAAGATTTCTCGCTGCGCTCGAAATGACGATACGGGAGTCTGATATCTCCTAGTCTTCTAGTCGTTTAGTCACCAATCACTAGCGCCCCCCTGCTTTCAAACTTCAGCGGGAAATACGGCGCATAAAAAGCGGAAGCGCCGCTCCTTCATTCCTGATTCCTTATTTTTTCAGCACATTCCCGATCATCCGTTTCAGCTTTTCCGCAGCTGCCTTTGGCTCTTCGCTCGCCATGATGGCAGAGACGATGGCGAAGCCGTCGATCGCACTTCCTTTGAAGTCTGGGAGGGTCTTCTCATTGATGCCTCCGATGGCGCAAACGGGGATATGGACACTGCGCTTGATCTCCTCCAGCGTCTCTCTGGTCGTAAAGTCAGCATCCATCTTCGTCTTCGTGGGATACATCGCGCCGACGCCGAGGTAGTCTGCGCCGTCTGCTTCTGCCTTCAGCGCCTCGGTGAGATCGGCTGCTGAGACGCCTAAGATCTTATCTGGGCCGATCATCTGCCTTGCGATGGCCGCCGGCATATCACTCTGCCCCACGTGAACGCCTGCCGCATCCACCGCCAGCATGATGTCGATGCGGTCATCGATGATGAGAGGGATATGATAGCGGTCCGTCACTTCCTTCAGCCTGCGCGCCCGTTCGTAGAGCAGACCCGTATCCCCTTCCTTTTCCCGAAGCTGCACGAGCGTCACGCCGCCCCGGATCGCCTCTTCGACGACAGTTTCAAATCCTTCTTTGGGCATACGCCGGTCAGTCACGAGGTAGAGCGTGAGATCAAAGGATGTCATACTTGCCCTCCGCTTCCATGACAGAGGCGCTCATGCGGCCAAGCTCATCCAGGATGCCCATGTGGAAATGACCAAGCCCCTGATGCCCATATGATCTCCAGGCTCTTTCGCCCGCGATCCCCATCGAGAGCATCGCCGCGGCAGAGGCGCCGAAGGGGTCCTCCGGATGCGCACCGACAAACGCACCGACGAGTGTGGTACACATGCAGCCGGAACCCGTGATATCCGACATCTCCGGGCAGCCATTGCGGATATGCATGACCCTTTTCCCATCTGTGATGATATCCGTCTTGCCACTGATGACGACCGTCGCATGCCATTTCTTCGCCAGCATCAAAGCGACCTCTTCCGCGACCTTGGCATCTGCCTGGCCCGCGTCGACCCCCTTGGTCCGCACTGCCTCTCCTCCCAGAGAGCAGATCTCAGAAATATTTCCTCTCACGACCGCCATCCGGATCTGACGCATGAGTTCAGCCGCCATACGGTTTCTGAAAGGCGTCGCCCCCACGCCGACAGGGTCAAAAACGACCGGAATACCGAGCGCATTCGCCTTGCGGCCGGCCACCATCATCGCTTCGACCTTCGTCACATTCAGCGTCCCGATATTCAGCACCAGCGACTGCGCGATGGAGACCATCGACTCCGCTTCATCCACCGCATCAGCCATGACAGGCGATGCGCCGATCGCAAGACAGGCATTCGCACAGTCATTGACCGTCACATAATTCGTGATGTGATGCACAAGTGGTCTTTCCGCTCTGACTTGATCGATATAAGATGTAAATGTCATTTCCTTTTCCCCTTTTCTTTCACTTTAGCCGCTTTATCCAGATACCGTTCCGCCATTTGGGGATTCGGCTCTGTCCCATATCCGCGTCGATAGTAATCCGCCAGCACTTCATAGAAATCCTCATTCCGCTTCTTTGCCATCTTTTGCGCAAATCGGAACGCCTTCAAAGGATTCTCGTGATGAAGCTCTCCTTGCTCCTCTCCGGAGGGACCTGCAAAGTACGTCCACAGAAAAAGATCCATATCCATGATCCGTGCATTTCTTCCATTCGCCGCAGCCTCCAGAAAATCCGCATTTCTCTTCCCGATATCCGCGCCATGGTAGAGATAGAGATACGCAAGGAGCGCCCATGCCTCCGGGCTGCCCGCCTTTGCCGCCTTCTCGCAGCAAGAAACCGCATGCCTCGTATGCGCAAGATAATCATCGAAGAACTTTCTCTCGCCCCGCCTTTCGGCAAGCTCGTCAAATATCGGCTCCAGTACCCGCAGCTCCGTCACCACTTCATTCATATGGTACTGCACCCAGCGCTCACGGCAGCTGTCATGCCCTGCCTGCATCCCCATCTCCAGATCCTTCAGATAGAGATCCATCCGTCCCCGGCGTCGCTCGATGTCTGCCAGCGCGAAGAGACAGCTCGTATCCCCCGCTGCATGAAGCTTCTCTAGGAAGGAATGGAGAAGCTCTTCGACCTCCTCATAGCGCGGCGTATCGATATACGCCTGCACCACGCCCAGCATCCCTATCGCAGCCGCTCTTTTCTCTCCCTGATCCCCCAGCTCATAGGCACGAAGAAACCACGTAAGCGCCCTTCGGATCTCACGATGCACGTGAATGCCAGCCGCATACATCTCCCCAAGCTGCCGGCAGGCGAGCGCACTCCCGGCATCCGCCGCCTGCCGATAGAGGCGAAGCGCACGCGGGATATCCGGCTTCGTCCCATAGCCCTCGGCGAAGCACACCGCCACGCGAAAGAGGCACAGCGCATCGCCGCGCATCGCCCCCTTCATGTACCAGGAAAATGCCTCCTGATCATCTCGCGGCGTCGAGCCCGCCGTGAAATGCTCGCTGTAAAGATCCCCGACCGCCGCATATGCTTCATAGATCCCCGCCTTGATCGCCTCTTCCAGCCAGGTGAGTGCGATGTCTCGCACACGGGCCTCCCGAAGCGCATCCTCACGCATGAGCATCCCTGCCCGGTACGCCCCCCGGTCGACTCCCTGCTGGAAGCTTTCGCTATAGAAGCCAAAGGCCGCCTGATAATCCCGCTGGCGGCCAAGACCCTTCTCACACATCTCTCCAAGTATGAGACAGCTTTCCCCATGTCCGCGATCTGCCAGCATTTGGAAAGCCGCCTCTGCTTTCTTGTAGTTTTTCTCTGCCAGGAAATGCTCGCCAAGCGCATAGAGATCCTGCGCCGCATTCGTTTTGCCCAGCATCACGGCATGCCCCAGATACTCCATCGCTTTATCGTAATTTCGTATATGAAGATAGTCCTTCCCCAGCCTCACCAGGGAATCCGCCTCGTCCTCTCTCATGGTGTCTCCTCATTTCTGAATTTTCTTTTTATTTTACCACGCAGCCTGAGAAAAGAGGAAGAAAAATAAAAAGACAGACCAGAAGGTCTGTCTTTTTGAGGGGGGCAATGGGTTCAATGGGGCGATGCCCGAAAGTGGGATTCAAGCCACCAGTCACTAGTCACCAGTCCCTAGTCACCAGCCACTCCCTATCCCCGATTCTTCTCCACGAACGCCTTAAGCTCCGGATACCCTACATTGCCATAGCCGATGATGCTGTCCACCGGCTTGCCGTCCTTGAAATACACGATATCCGGGATCGTCTCGATGTGATAGCGCTCTGCCAGTGCTTCATCCTCATCAATATTCACGCCGTAGATCGGGATGTCGATCTCCTCCGACAGCTTCACGATCATCGGCTGCAGGCGGCGGCAGTAGCCGCACCATGGTGCGCTGAAGCCGGCGATCATATCACCCTTTTCCAGCGCCTTGTCGAAATTTTCTGTGCCTGTGATCATCTGGATCATGGTCTGTACCTCCTTTTGCAATATCGAATTTTCTCTATTTGAATTGTATCACGAATATCGATGAGCGTCAATACAGAAAAGGATGGCCGATCCGCAGATCGGGCCTGACCCATCCGCCGGATCGTCCCCTGCCTTCATCCGTGCGCGTCTTGCCTTGGCTTACTCCTGCGCGCCTTTCTTCAGGTTGCAATCCGTGCAAAGCATCTGACAGTTATCAGGTGTCGTGTGTCCGCCCTTACTCCACGGCTTGATATGGTCGCCGTGCATCTTCTCGAACTCAAATTCCTCGCCGCAGATAGCGCACTTGTGACCCTGACGCTCGTATGCCTCACGCTTCGTACGCTGGTCGAACGCTCGGATGGACAGTGCCTTCTCGTTGCCCGTCAGCAGAAACTCATAGACGCCCGACTTCTTCGTAACGTCCTCATCCGCCATCAAAGCACTCACCCGCTCCTCAAGCGCCTTCGGGTCGAGGTCGCGACGCTCATGATGGTCGTTATAGAACAAGCCCCACGGGAGGCCCTTCATCTCCTTGCGCTTCTTTGGGAACACAGCCTGCACCCACTCGATAACCGAGCGAAAGTAGCTCCACAGCGCCTGTGCCGTCGGGTCGTTCTGATGCTCCGCCATATATCCCTCAATGGACTTGCCTTCGGCGGCTGCTGCCCAAGAGATAGCCTTCTCCAAAAACTCCTGACGGATGCTCGAACCCTTCAGGTAATCGTCCGCAAGCGTAGACGCCGCACAGCCCGTCTTCGAGAAATAGCGCTTGGCGTCGGACACCCATGAACCCGCATACACCGCGTTGCGCAGCTCTTGGTCGGTAAGCTGTTCGCCTGCGATGTTGATGATGCGGAACCAGTCCAGCTTCTCGGAATCCGTTCCCTCGCATACGTACACGAACAACTGGTAATCGAGAATCTGCTTTTTCTTATCGCTCGGCAGGTTGTAGAAATACTTGTCGTCCACGGAGAACACCCCGTCAACATACTCACACAGCGAGATGGTGCGCTGCTGACCGTCCAGCACCTCGTACCTCGGCTCGTCCGGATCGTCCTCGTACTGCTCGCCTCGGTCCACCCAGTACATGACGTTCAGGGGCAAGCCCTTCATTACGGTACGGATGACCTCATCACGCTGCTTGTCCTTGTAGACGAACTCACGCTGATACTTCGGGCGGATGTCCAACTGGTCATCGTAGCCGACCACGCCTTCCTCGGCGTCATTAAAATATCCCTCAGTGACCTCGCGCACGGTCACCTTGCGCTCTTCGATATGCACTACTGCTGCACCTCCTTCGGCTGCTCAGGATACTTGTTACGGATAAGAATGCGGGCATACGCTTGAACATAATACTTTTCATCTACCACGTAATAAGTTTTGCCTTTTGGTGGCTCACTAACCTCAAGCACCGGACCGTCATTTAACTTAGTCACGTTTGAACGCTTACCGTTTTTATCAATCTGAACTTGAACGTCATACGTCTTTGACGCACCGCCGAACCACGTTTTCGTGATTCCCAAAATTTCGAATTGGTCAGGACTATATTTGTCCAAAAAGGTAATCGGAACGCCCATCATCCCTGCATAATCGCAAGGAATATCTGAAGTCTTGTCAATATTAATCGCATCGTAATTATCATAGCGCTGATATTCGCCAGAACTGTAGCGCTTGACAAGAATCAAATCTTCGTGACGCTGCCTGTAATCCAGATTCGTATACCAACGCACACCCTTGACGCGGATGAACCTGTGCCCGTCTTCATCGACGCCACAGCCCGCCGCATTCAACGGATAATCATCTGGCACATAGAACTTACGGTCACCAGAATGGATGCTCGCACCAAACCATAGGCGGTTCTCCATGATGAGCGGAAAAACCTCTTTGTAAGTAATCGCGTTTACGTTACCAATGATGATGAAATGCTTTCCATGCTCCATTAACACGGCCATATACTCACGAAACAGCGAGAACGGCGGGTTCGTGACCACGATGTCCGCCTCGTCGAGCAGTGCCAAGCACTCCTCAGAACGGAAGTCACCGTCACCCTGAAGCTCTGTCAGCTCGTTCTCATGATTCTTGAACAGCTCCGCTACGTCGAACATATCGACACCGCCGTCACCGGTCACATCGTAGACCTTTGTCACCACAGCCTTATAAGGCTTGTTGCGCTGTTCCTCCTCGCCGCCCGCAACGTCAAACAGCGAGAGCTGCTGTCCCACGATAGGGGACGTAGCGTAGCATGTCGCAATCAATTTCTTCAACCCGAGACGGTTGAAGTTCAGCACGAAATACTTGAAGAAGTTGGACTCGAACGGGTCGTCGCAGTTGCAGAGAACCGTCTTTCCTTTGAAATGTTTTCGGTAATAATGCATCTCCTTCTCGATGTCCGTTAATTGCGTATAAAACTCATCTTTTTTTGCTTTTACGGCGGCACTCAACGTGCTATTTCCAGCCATTTACTTCTCCACCTCCTCAAGATGCTCCTGCACCCACTCGTGGATGATTGCGGCAATCGTCGTGTCGCGCTCCGCAGCCATCATCTTGAGCGCCTTCTTGTCGCTCACCGTAAGCGACAGCGAGAGCGTCGTGCGCTTCTCGTCTTCGGCGGCAGGTTCAGCCACCGCCTTCTCTATCTTCTTCTGCTCGGCCTCTCGGTCGGCTGCGTTTTTCCTGAACATGTTCGCCATGACTGGGCCTCCTTGAATCATTTCATCAATTACGTATTTCCGTATTTAATTATATATTCCTCTGAATCACTCTTCAACTGCCACTATAAGGGCTTTATCTGGGCTTTTGCTGACCCCCAAACGGGCTTCACGCCCTCGCTTTTCTCCGTCCGTTTCGCCACATTTTATGGCAACGGCTTATAATGCCGAAATAAACCCAAAACGCCCCCCGCCACAGATATGCTCTGCGCCTGTGGGTGTTAAATGTCAGAATATTCGAGAAGCCTTGCTCAAGCGGTTTTCAAGCAAAAAAGTCCACCGTAATTCTATCAAAATTACGGTGGACTTATGGTGGACTCATGGTGGAGATGAGGGGAGTCGAACCCCTGTCCAAAAAGCCTGTCCCATAAACTTCTCCGAGTGCAGTTCACTGTTTTAAGATTTAAGCAAAGTATCGTACAGGAACAAACTGCCTTTGCCGATCTCGGAATTGTTTTCGAAACGAAAGTCCCAAGCATCCTTCCGCTCTATCCTATTGGTTGATGTCAGCCTGCGGTCATAGGAAAACTGCAGGGGACATTAGCAGATTAGGCTGCTAAAGCAAAATCACGTTTTGCGTTTAGGTTTTTCCACCGTTTAACGGGCAGGTGGGATCCCGACTCGCTGTTTATGTCCCAGAATCTCCTGTCGAAACCGGTACATCCCCAAAGGTACTTATCTATTGTATGCGATAAGAAGGAAAATGTCAATTTAGCCGCCCGTGAGGACGTGCAGTCATCCCAGCCGCTCCCCGCGCGTGATATCCGCATACGCAGGGCGAGCGCCCATGGATTCCGCGCTCTTGACCGCATCAAGGACGGCAAGGCGGATGGCTTCTTCTGCAAGATAGCCCACTGTATCGACAGGCGCTGCGATCTCTCCGGATGCCATGGTAAAGACGGTATCCCCATCCATCGTGGTGTGGACGGGGCGGATGGATCTGGCAAAGCCATCGTGTGCCATACCGCTCACCGCCTTGCATTCCGCCTTGGTGAGCTTCGCATTCGTTACGACGCAGCCGATGGAAGTATTGCCGCCAAGGATACGCTCAAATCCTTTGAGCATGAAGTCGTGCGAAGAAAGGATGGTTTTCTCATCATCGGAAAGAATACCGGCGAGCGTGGTCTCTTTGTCGTACACTTCGCCGCACGCATTGACAGCCATGTAGGCCCCGACACAGAGTCCGCTTTCGAGGGAGATCTCAGCATAGCCGGCGCCACTCTTCATGGCATGCTCTGCGCCCTTGAGCTTTCCGACCGTCGCGCCTGTCCCTGCACCGTAGCAGCCGACGGGAAATGTCACATCCGCCCGCTTCGCCGCCTCGTATCCCATGGCAAGATCGGGATGGGCTTTCGGATCGCCGATCAAAAGGTCGAAGAGCACCGCGCCGCAGACGATCGGTACAGACACCGGCCCTACGGGAAATCCGACACCGTCTTCTGCGAGAGCATTCATGACGCCGCTGTCGGCTTCAAGGCCAAAGGCAGAGCCGCCGGAAAGGACTACGGCGTGGATCTGCTGCACCGTTTTCTCCGGAGAGAGAAGATCCGTCTCCCGCGTCCCCGGTGCGCAGCCGCGTACATCGACCCCCGCGGTCGCACCCCCTTCAGGCGCCAAAATGACGGTCACGCCCGTAAGACCCACACGGTCTTGCGCCGTGCCGATACGAAATCCCGGAACAGATATGGTACGTGTGATCATGGAAGTTCTCCTTTCGGCTTTCGGGGAACTAGTGACTGGTGACTAGGGACTAGGGACTGGGTTAGCCCCTTGGACGTGCTGCCCTTTGATTCCGTTTGAAATCTTCGCTTGAATGAGAAATTAGAAATGGTGGTGCGGCGCATAAAAACATAGAAGCGCCGCGGAGTATAAATAGGGCGATGCTCGAAAGTGGCATTTAAGTCACCAGTCACCAGTCACTCCTAATCCCCAATCCCTAAACTCATCCCTGCTTTCAAACTTAAGTAGCTAGGGATTGATAAATACAAGGCTCCCTCCAGAGAAACACGCGCTTTACATTTCCCCTTTTCTTGCCATCTGGAGGCAGAGCGCAAGATCAGCAGGGATCGGCGCTTCGAAGTGCAGTGCCTTGCCCGTCACAGGGTGGCGAATGTCGAGTGTCCACGAATGGAGTGCCTGCCCTTCGATGGGAAAATGGTCTTTCTTCCAGCCATAGAGCGGGTCATTCACGACGGGATGGCGGATGTGTGCCATGTGGACGCGGATCTGGTGGGTACGTCCGGTTTCCAGCTTGCACTCGATCCAGGAGTAATGCGGCATGAATTCAAGTACACGGAAATGGGTGACGGCATGCTTGCCGGTCTTAGGCTGTACGTCCCATTTCATGCGATCCTTCGTACTGCGCCCCAAGGGGAAGCGGATGACGCCCGTATTTCCTTCCATCTGCCCATGGACGAGGGCGACGTAGTGACGCTCCGCTTCATGCGTCGCGATCTCTTCCTTCAGCACAGGGAAGGCTTCCTTCGACTTCGCGACGACCATGACGCCCGAGGTATCCTTGTCAAGGCGGTGTACAATGCCCGGGCGTATGGGATCCTCGCAGGCCTCAAAAAGCGAAGGGCCGACATGGAAGAGGAGTGCATTCACCAGTGTGCCATCCGGATTGCCCGAGCCGGGATGCACGACCATGCCGCGCGCTTTATTGATGACCAGCATGTGTTCATCTTCGTAGAGGATATCAAGCGGTATATCCTGCGGAATGAGCGCAAGCTCCTTCTTCTCTTCCCAGGAGAAGGAGATCTGATCGCCTGTCTGCACATGGTAATTCGGACGGATCATCTTGCCATCGGCGAGCAGCGCACGGCCGTCTTTGATCCATTTCTGCACTTCAGAACGGGTGAGCCCGGAGGCCTCTTTCAGGAACTGGTCAAGACGCTCGCCTGCTTCTTGCTCGGTCACAACGTAAATTTTCTCACTCATGCTTCATGTCTCCAAAAATAAAATACGATCAGTGCCACACCGACACAGATGAAAATGTCTGCCACATTGAAGATCGGCCAGATGCGGAAATCGAAGAAGTCCACCACGCCGCTGATACGCACGCGGTCGATGGCATTTCCCAAAGCCCCTCCGAGCAGCATACCGATCGCGGCGGAAAAATAGCGGGGCTCTTTCGGGATGCGCTTCCGGAAGAAGAAGAACGCACCAAAGAGCAGGATGACGATTGCAAGGAAAAACCATCTCTGATACGCCAGAATGCCGAAGGCCGCGCCGGGATTGATGATGTAGGTCAGATGAAATACCCCGGAAATGAGCGGGATCGATTCTCCCCAGACCATGTGCTGCTGGACGATCCATTTCACCAGCTGATCCAGCACGGTCACGAATAAAGCTATATAAACTGTCAGCATAGTATCCTCCTATATATTGCTTTATTATAGCATGAGAGAGAGGGTGCGCGCAGTAGGGAGTTTTTTGTGGGAACGGGGTGGGGTCAGCCCGTGGGCGGGCAATGCTATTAAGTTAAGGAAATCGTTAGCTCCGTAACGTCTTGCTTCCCCCTTTGGGGGAAGTGCCGAAGGCAATAGGGGCATGCT
>OLSX01001086.1_pt1 | contig 26697 bp, 19 predicted proteins | sample 1673141 | NCBI WGS metagenome assembly OLSX01 (sample SAMEA3136759, study PRJEB25190) | human gut metagenome | biome: human gut; feature: human-associated habitat; material: faeces | place: Austria | collected 2013
TGGAACGGCTTTTATTGTAAACTCATACGATCTATTCGGTTCCATATTGTATCCGATTACGGTTTTGCTTACCGTTAAAACAGTTGGTTTATAATACAGATTAAGTGTAATTGTATCAGAAGACGAATCATTTTTGACTTCTTTTTCTAATTCGTTTCGAGGATCATTTGTATCAAAAACATAACCTAGAAGTGTTCCGTTTATTTCTGGTTTTGCGAACGCTTTAACACTCTCGTCTCCTGTTGCAAAGGAAATGGTTCCTGCTGTTGTCTTTCCCAATTTTTCTTCACCATTCGGTACCTTAAGCCAATGCTTCACTTCTACCTTTTTCGTATCAATTTTCTTCCACTGGGCCACAATCTGATATCCCACCTCATCAGTCCATAAAGACACTGGAAGGTCATGGTTTGCGGCAAATTCATAATTCTTTTCAGAAATACAAAAGACTTCATTATGCTGATATAACTTTTCACTATATGTTGGTTTTCCAAACCATGGAGTCAGACGTAGCTTCCAGCCAATGAATTCATATCCCTCACAGGTTGGTTTTGGCCATTCCTCCCCTATTTGAAAGGTGCTTCCCATACCTCTTGTCCCCTCATGGGTGTTTGGATTTTCTCCATAAGACTGCATTGGTTTGTTCTTTACAGTATCAAGTTCCTCATTATACGGAATATTTTTCACAACTGCATCTGCCGGAAGCACACCTTCGCCGGCACCAGAATTGTAATGTACATAGACGCTTTCTTTCGTAGACATGAAGTATGCTGCATACAATTCCCAATCGGTATCATGTGTTGTCTTCTCTCCTGCATATGCCAAAAATTTTTCATACCCTGCACTACTTGCTGCATTTTTAGCTGCTTCCCAAATTTCATCATAAACTTTAAATTCTCCTTTTTTTCCAAGAGAAGTAGCATTCATATTATTTAGATCACCTTCAGCAGTTCTAGATTTTCCGCCATCAGTACTAACTCCACCTGACGTCTGTGCACTGTCTACACCTACTCCTGCAAATCGATATCCTAGTTTTGGCTTTGCAAAAAAGATTCTCACTTGTCTTTTGTTTAAAGATACTGCTAATGCATCTCCCACAGGATCCATATTTACCGTATCATTATCTCTCATTGGAACCAGCTTATTCTGAACAGGATCCCACATGACAACATCGATACCTTCACCACTTCGACGGTTGTCTGTTTTTAAACGTACGGTTAAAACCTGCTTTCCTGTTTGATACGGAGCTAAATTAAAAGTAAAATCTCTCAATCCTCCGTCTTGACATTGCACATTGAAACTATATTCGTACTCACAATCTTTTTCATTATCGTTTCTCGTATACTGTTTGGTTATTTCGGCATTCACAATAAGTTCACCAGCATGGCCTTTCACGCCATGATTCGATCCAACTCCATCTGGAACCTCCTTGTTACTATCTGCAGCTGCTACTGTTTCTCCATTTAATGCCATATGAACCAATCTATATCCTCTTTTTACATAAAATTTTGGAACATCAATAGATCTATCGTAGTTCACTTTATCTTCCGTATATGTCCATACAAGTTTATGTTGTTCTGGTAAATAGTTCCATCCATTCTTTTTACTATGCTCAATATTGATATATTCAATCCCATTATTGTCTTCGGTGTTAATCATTACACGATATACACCCTTTTTATCATATGAAATCGTTACTGTATCGTCTTTCTGAAAATTTGCTTCATAATAGGCTTCATATTCATCCCCAGATACTCGTTTAATACTTGTAGACGTATCTGCTGCTGTAACGCTTCCAATTTTATATCTGACTTTATTAGCTGTTCCTGGTTTCACGGTGAACTTCCACGTTTCTCCAGCATTTACACGTATCGTGTCAGCAGTATTTACCTTTACCGTTCCAGCTTTTGTCGTAATCGTACCAGCAACTCCACCTTCTGGGATTTCTTCATTGACTTTAATATTGTAATATTCCTGATAAGTCATTGTAAGTTTCTGACCATCATCCAATTTGATGGCAATCACGCCATCAGTGCTGTAATATACAGTGTCATTATATTTTCCGATATAGACACAATCTTTCCCATTTACTCTTGCACTCTTAAATTCATAATTTTTTCCAGTAATTGCTAAATCTTTATGATCTGCAATTGTTCCAAGTTCAATGGTTGTCGGTGCTCCCTCAATTATTTTTCCTTTTTCATCTACATACTCTACTCGATCTGTTGATGGTACTTCACCATTCGCAACTCTATTTTGAATTTCAGCATTTAGCTGATCCACCTCGATACTGTCCAGAATTTGTTTCTCCGTTTCCTGTTTTGTTTCTTTGTTTTCAGAAATAAACTGATCTGTAGATGGCTCTGATTCTATTTCTGTAGAGTTCTCTGTATCACTTGTAAATGCTTCGGTATCTACGGTTTTACTTTCTGATTCAAAAGCAGTTGTATCTTTAGCTGATGCATTTACCGTATTCATAGATAAAATGCACATAGAAAAAATCAAAATCCAGGAACATGCAATTTTCAAGTATTTTTTCCACTTATTGTGCCTCATTTTGTGCATCTCCCTTCTTCTTTCTCTGGTTTTCTCTGATCATAGCAATCAGGCAAATCAATGAACCCAGTAATAATGTAAAATATCCCATGATAGGACTATCATCTCCAGACTTTACACTATTGCTCTTACTGATTTTTGATATCAATGATGGTCCAGATTTATCTTTTTCCTGCCCGGTATAACTATTTTTAAAAGAAATTCCTGAAACTTTCTCTCCATCCTGGTTTTCAACCACCGTTATTACTTTCAGCTGATTATCTGCATTATAAAATGCTTCCACCGTAATATCATAGTTTCTCTCATCATAGCTATAATTTTCTTTCTTCTCTGTTATCTGACAGATTTTGTAATGATACTGACCTGCATTTCTGATATTCATGGTAATTTCCATAGCTATATTGCCTTTCATGTTCCAGACATATCGCCGATTGCTGCTGCCATCAGGCATTGGTGCATCTGACTGATCTGTTAGCAAAGCATACATAAATTCATCCGAAGCATCCGTATTTTTGTTGTCAAATACCTGTTCCACTGGTATTTTCACTGTAGTATCAGTATCAGCTGCAAAGACTGGTATCTGTGTGCTCAGGAAAAGAAGCATGGTCAGGAACAAAATGCTGACTTTTTTTAACTCAATTCTTTTCATGTTTTTTCCTTCCCTTCTTTCCTATTTGTCTATTCAACAGTAGTAAGACTATAATAATCAGAATTATCCAAATGATAACTGGAACATTCGTAATCATATCTTTTAATTGATCAATTCCCGCGCCAAGATTCTTTGCTTTTTCTTTTTGCGGATAAACCTGGTCTGTCAGCCTTCCCACTAATACATTTCTTCCATTTGTCATATCAGATGTACATGTGGTTAACAAAACCAGATGATCATCTTCTGTAATGTTCAACTCTCGTTTATATAAAGCATTGTTTATTATTTCCATCAGATACGCTTGCTTTGCCTCTGATGTGTCTGGGCACACATTGAAAATCGTTTCATTATAGGCATCTACCTGCATCAATGCATAGAATTCGATTCCATGATCTTTTCCGTCAAAGAAAAGATTCCCATAAGGATGTTCATCAAAATATGTCTCATCCGTAAAATTACCGATATCACCGAACATCTTTTCCTTTTCCATGTGATGACCATAAATAATATTGTTAAAATCTGAAAAGTCTGGCTTATTACCACAATGTAAAAAGATAGCTCCACTTAAAGAATATTTTCCTTCTGCATCTGTATTCATATAAGTATCATCATCATCTGTCTGTAACAGAGGATAATTGATATTGGTATCGTTCACCCGGATCCAGCCAATCACATCCGGATTAATTTTCTGTAATTCTTCAAATGATTTTGTATGTTTTTCTGTTGGAATATAGGCTTCATAGTTTTTCGCATCTGCCGCCTGATAAACCTGGTTTGAATCCCATAACATATAGCATGACAGGAACATTGTCATAAGAACCAGCAACAATGCTATCAGATTTACCATATGATTGATTCCTTTCACTATGAACTTTGCTATTTTTTTCATATGAAATATTCCTGCTTTTCTTCTTGATTTGGAAAAAGGGAATGTGGCGGATCAACGCCGCACACATCCCCTTTCCCAGTTCATTTATAAAATTATTTCTGTAATCTTCTGCGTTTGAAAGCAACGAATGCCATCAGTGCTGCACCGCAAAGAGCGATCATCAGAACATATGGAAGAGTGTTCATGATAATACCAGTTGCCGGTACGTAATTGTATGTGTTGGTTACATCAACTGTATTCTTGTTCTGTCCAAGTGATTTGTCAGATACTGTAAGTGCTTCACCATATCTTGTTGCAGTTTTTGTTTCTTTTGTTCCGTTGTTAATTACAACATCTGCACTTCCTTTATAGTTTGGTGTACCAGACTCTGTTACGGAAATCTTTGTACCTACTGGAAGTCCTGTAAATTTTACATTTTGATTATGTTTTAATTTAAATGTATGGCTTGTACCTGTAATATCTGTTGCAATACCATCAATAGTTGCTTTTGCTCCAAGAGTAGCTGCATTTGTGCCAGCTGGGAATGTAAAGGTTGCTGTAAAATCAAATTCTTTATTTGTATCTGCTGTATCTGCTGCATCTGTCTTAATTATCTTAGATACATCCAATGAGCCATACTTTGTGTAATCTGGACCTGGGTTTACCGGATCAGTACCGGTACCGGCTTCCTGTACATATGTGTTAGTAAATTTAAATCCATTGTTATCCGTATTACTGATGTCTACTTTACCTGTTGCTGTTGTTCCCTTATCGTCTTTTTTCTTATTAACGATAATGTTGGAAATCTCAAGTCCATTGTCACCATTTGAAACATATACATCCATTGTATATTCAGCCTTTGACATAATCATTGTCTGGTGCTTTGTATCAGTAATTGCAGGGGTAGCTCCTGTTTCTGTTACTGTATATTCGTATTTACCAGCATCTGGCCACTCTTCTGGAAATTTAACTTTAGCTCTTGTTGTTTTACTTCCTGTATCAGTGTCTGCAAATGTAATATTCGGAATAGTAACATTCGCAGTACTACCTGTCACCTGTGTAGCTGTAAAAGAAAATGCCTCGTTCTTTCCAACCTCTGTATTAAAGGTTTTACTGATGTAGGCTTCTGTTACCTTGGTTGCCGTGTCCCCTCCTGTTGCAAATACCGATGTTGACATTGCAAGTCCCATTGTCATAGCACCTGCTACGACAATAGCGAGCATTTTTTTAGATAATGTTTTGATGCTCATAATAATTCCTCCCTTGTAAAATTTAGATTGATTTATATTTGATTAACGGAGGAGGGGATTAGATTCCTCTGGTCCGAATAACCGCTATAACTTTTCCTTTGACATCGTTCAAATCAATGCAGCCAAATGTTCGGCTGTCCGATGCCTGTGGTCTGTTATCGCCAAGTATAAATACTTGGCCTTCTCCGACTGTTATCGGGAAATCCACTCCATCTTTAAATTGAGTGGTATCAAAATAGATATCCTGTGATACCTGGTCTGCACCATTTATCTTCAGTCCATCTCTCGTAATATCTACGGTGTCCCCTGCAACTGCAACAACTCTACCTGTTGTATTCCTTCCATTGTCTTCAAATACTGCCACATCGCCAGATACAAATCTCTTATCCAGCCTGTAATACATAACCAAATCTCCATCTTTGATTGCTGGTTTCATAGATACATCATTGATTCTTACAATTCCATACAGGAATGTAAAAATAAGAATGATTGCAAAAATAATAATCGCAATCTTCAAAAGCAACTGAATGATATCCTGTGCAAGTGATGGTTCCTGTATTGCTTTTTTTTCTGTCTTAATATCAACTTGTTTTTTCATCATTCACGCTTCCATATTCAAACTTAGATATTCAAGGTTCCCGTTTAAACGAGTATATTGTAATCCTTTTCTTTAAAAACAGTAATGTCAGAAAGCGGAAATCTTTTTGAGAAATTTTTGTAAAAAGTGTTCCACCACATTTATATAATTTTCAAAATCAATAAAAAAGAAACCATGCCTTAACACGATTTCTCTTTCTTTTTCTATTCTATTTCTTTTAACATTTTATAAATAATCAGACCATTACTGACTGCCAGCACTTCATCTGCATTATCAAAATTAATTCCGGAAATTTGTTTTATTTTTTCAAGCCTGTAAGATATCGTTCTATAATGAACAAACATTGCACCTGCAGTTTTCTTGATGCTTTGGTTATTTCTAAGATACGTCTGCAAGGTTGTAATCAATTCTCCCTTATGTTCATCATCATATAAATATAATTTCTTTAATGTTTCCGGAATGTATCTTTCCAGTTCCGTCATATCATCAATTTCACCAAATATCTGGAAAAAACCAAGATTCGAATAATGTACGACCGACTTATTCTTATCGCCAGTCACCAGACGCACAATCTCAATATACTTAATCGCCTGACTTGCTTCGTAATAAGATTCTTTCAATCTCTGATATCCTTTCACACTTTTTCCTATGCCAATCTGAAAGTCTATAGTCATCTTTCTATATAGGATGATTCGCTGAATAACCGCCTCTATTTCTTCCATCTCTTTCTGATATTCCAGTTCTGTCTGATTGGAATCTACCTGTTGAATCATAAAAATCTGATCCATATTTCTGTAAATAAGCGCATCCGGCAAAAGATGCATCAATTCATCCTCTATAACACCTACTTCGTGAAGCTGTTCTTTTGTATATTTTCTTTGTACATTGTTTGTGATGGTATGAAAATCAACAACCCTGTAAGTATCGCTTTCTTTCATTCCGAACTGTGCTGCCGCTTCAGCCATTTCCTTCGGGCTCAGTAATCCATTCAGAATATTATGAATAATATCTCTCTGATACTTCTTTTTCAATTCGTTCTGTGCAAATTCACTCAAGAATTCATACTGCAAGTTAATAATCCCATTTTCAATTGCCATATAATCAAGTTCTGTCAGTTCTCTATTTTCTTCTGTTATGGTTATGTAGCCTTCCACCTCGTTCAATATACCAATTTTCACTACATATTGAACGCAGTTTCCCTTCATCTGCTTCATATACCGAAATTTTGTAATAATATCAGGTTTATACGGCTGAATTTCATCTGATAATATTAACTTGGAGTCGTCTGTGTTTGTTGAAGTCAAGCAATTAAGACTACTGTAATACAATGCAACAGGATTACCAATCATGGTACTTAAAAATCCGATAATATCTCTTGCTGTATTGCTTGATCCATTATTTTTCAAAGTAAATGTATTAAAATTATCATGTGTAATTTTAAAATATTTTAATCGTGCTGTTTCTTTATCGAATACCTGCGTCATAACATGGCGGATAATTCCCCAGCAATATAAATCTTCCGGAATCTCAACCAGTGGAATCTCATATTTTTCACAGTGTTTTTCTAATAACTTCAATCGCTTTCCTGTTGGATCATCCTCTTCTCTCTTTTTCACAATGAAACCACTAATATCACTTTTTACCAAATCCTCAAAATGCTGCTCTACTTCCCGGTCACTGCATGATAAATATACCTGAAAGTTGGTTATAAGCATCTCTCCACCTGTCAGGTATTGTTCCATATCTTCAATTTCTATGATTCGAATGCCTTTTACTTCCCGATCCAGACCTTTTTCACCACAAAGCAGCTTCATTTTAGGGAATTGTTCTGATTCAAGTAATTTTCTTACAGTATATGCCATCGTTACTCCTTCCTTATCCATCGCTGTTATGTTGTTCACATTACATAGTTCCTCTCTAGTTTTGGGTTATCAGTGCCCTAATTAAGTACCGTTTCCAGTAAACCAGCTATAGTCTTTGCAATTTTCATTGCTTAAATTTCACTTTTGGAAGAAATAAATGACCTGTAGAAATAAGTTAAAACGGATTAGTAGAGGCACTTTACAACATAACAGATATTATGTTGTACATTCCAATATTTCCTGTTCGACAATCTTATCCAGCTTCTTTTGGAACACTGTTTCTGTAGTTGCTGTATATATTCTCGTTACATTGATGATGCTATGTCCAAGTAAATCTGTAAGACCTGTAATATCTTTTGTTACTTTATAATAAATCCTTGCAAATAGATGTCGAAAATTATGCGGGAATATTTTTGATTCTGCTACTCCTGCCTTTTCTTTTAATCGTTTAATTTCTCTCCAAATATTACTTCTATCTTTTAACTTCCCATTTTTAGTAACAAATATCCTTCCTTATGCTATTTGGTTATTATGACAATAGGAAAGAAGTTTCTTTTGTAATATCTTAGGCAGAAAAATCCTTCTATATTTTTCTTTATTATAAATCTCTATCTTTCCTACCTTTACACGCTCCACTGTAAAATATTTTATTTCACTGATCTAGATTCCTGTGCAAGCTATTGTTTCAATACACAGGGCAGGCTGCTCTTTTCCTTCCGCTATAGCTGTTACAATCAATTTCCTACATTCTTTTTCTGTCAATTCTTTCTGATCCTGCAAAAAAAGGCTATTTCTGCACTTTTATTCTTTTCACTTTCAGATTCCCTAGATTCAAAAATTTCAGGAACTGATTCAATGCGGCAAGCATCGAATTAACACTATTAACAGCATAATTTTGGACAAGCCAATCTTTATATTGCAACAATACTTTTTTATTGATCCGCTTAGCATCTGCCAAATAATAAAATAATTTTTTATATCTGCCATATATTTCTTTACAGTTACTCTTACGTTTTCTCTTTAATATAAATAATCAGCAAATTCTTTTATCGTACTTTCTGATACCTCTATTGAAAAATTCATTTGTTCCATAATAACAGTCCTCCTGAGAATCCATTTTCTTTCATTATAGCTGTTCGCTTTTCCGTATTCCCATACACTACTTTTCTATTTGTTATGTATTCATGAATTTTCAATATTTATTTTTGATTATATATCGTATTGTTGATTTTAGTCAACAATAGACGCTTATTTTTATCATCCATTGTGAATATAATTTAACAATACGAGAGGAGATGTTTTATGCCAATGGCTGATATCGAATTATGTTTACAGGAAATTGGAAAAAGAATTATGGATCGTCGAAAAAAGCTGGGACTCACTCAAGAAGCACTTGCAGAAAAAGGTGATGTCACTACCCAGTTTGTTTCTTATGCGGAATCAGGAAAACGGGCAATGAGACCTGAAAATCTGTTAAAAATCTCCTCTGCTTTAGAAGTAAGCGCCGACTATTTGCTCACTGGTGAAATTATTGATAAGGATCTGTTGATTCTCTCAGATAAGCTCCGCAAGCTCACACCATCACAGGTACGCACAGTTGAAGCTATTATAGACGAATGTAACAATCTATTTAATCAAAAATAACTCTTCTCTCTCGTCAAAAAAAGGAATGAAAGCTTATCAAAACAGTATGAGGTGTTTCTTTTTTACAATTATAGCAAAACACAAAAAAAGGATAGAAACTGTGACGAACAAATAACTTCTATAAGTTTCGTAAACAGCAAAAGACGGATCGAGGTCCGCCTAGTTATAAGTTCGAAGCAGAAGGAACATTTGGAAATCTACCTTGTCGCTATGGGGCATAATATAAGGAAATACTAGAAACAGAAAAAAAACAGATGAAACAAATTAAGGAAAGGTTTAAGGGCAAGAAAAAAACTCTGTATTAAATACAGAGTTTAGTGAGTTTGACCTTCAACAGTCTTGATATCTTCCTGGTTTTCACCAATAGCTTTAACAGCTGCTTCAATACCAGTTACAATCTGTTCAAGACTTAATGATGGAGCGATTGGTTTACGGTTAATAACCTGGCTAGTGATGAATGGAACATGCATGAATCCACCACGAACATCTGGATATTTATTTGCAAGTGTATAAAGTACACCATACATTAAATGGTTACATACATAAGTACCAGCAGTATTAGAAACACTTGCAGGAACACCTGCTTTACGAATTTCTTCAGCCATTGCCTTAATTGGTAATGTAGCGAAATAAGCAGTTTCTCCATCCTCGAATACTGGACCATCTAAAGGCTGATTTCCTTCATTATCAGGAATACGTGCATCATTGATATTGATTGCAACACGTTCTGGGTTTAAATCAAAACGTCCCCCAGCCTGTCCAATACATAATACAGCATCTGGTTTTTCTTTTTCAATTGCAGCAGCTACTGTATCGATAGATTTGTAGAATACTGTAGGAACCATAAGTTTTACAACTTCTACATCTCCTACCTGATCAGAAACTCTTTTAACAGCTTCCCAGGCAGGATTGATTGGTTCGCCACCAAATGGGTCGAAACCTGTTAATAATAATTTCATTTAAAAGCCTCCTTAGAATGCTAAAACGTACATTAAGATAATATGAATTACTAACATAATTAATGCAACCGGAACCTGAGTCATAATAATTCTGTATTTATTCTTAGTTTCCAGCAATGCAGCAGGCATGATATTGAAGTTTGCAGCCATAGGAGTCATTAATGTACCACAGTAACCTGCAGTTAAACCTAAAGCACCAACAACAATAGCATTTGCGCCCTGTGCAATTAAGAATGGATAACCGATACCTACTGTAATAACAGCGAAAGCAGCGAAACCATTACCCATGATCATTGTAAATAATGCCATACCTACACAATAGAAAATAACCGCAACTAAGTGATTTCCTTCAGGGATAAGTGCACCTACGCCAGCAGCGATAACAGCACCTACACCAGCTGCAGTAAATAATGAACCTAATGCAGATAATACCTGAGGTAAGATACCTGTAGAACCAACATTATCATTTAATCTAACACCATCTTTGAAAGGTGTAGATAGTTTTGGTTTAAAGATAATATATGCAACGATTAATGCAGCAGCAGCACTAATACCAATCGCATTGTTTGCACCAAGATTTGGTAAGAAGGTTGCAACTAATACGGCAACAAGAGCTAAGCATACTGGTGGGATAAATGACTTATATCCATATTTGTCTGCATTATCACGAGTTTCCTTAGCAGTTGGAATATGTCTTGCAGCTGGTTTTACTAAACCTAAACCAGATAATACAGCAAGAAGAACAACGATTAAACCAGTAATCCAAGTTGGAATATATGGTCCAACCATAAATGTAACAGCAATTAAGAACCAGAAAAGAGCAGTAGTTACTGGCTTTTCACAGTCTTTATTAGTTAAGGCATTAAACCCTGTTGCAGCAAAGATTGCACCAATGACGCAGTAGAATACTTCTGCAATAATAGTGGCTGTATTCCATTCAATTTGTAACATTGTTATTTGCCTCCTTTTCCATATTTCTTATTAAGTTTCTTATCGAACCATAAAGCATAAGCTCCACCAACAAAAACAGAAATAACTGCAATTGGAATAGACCATAATGCGATCTGGTTAGCAGTAACAACCTGGTCAATACCATGTGACTTAAATAATTCGTTTAAAGTTGCAACAATAAGTAATGTTCCTGAAGCACCCATGAAACAGTTCTGAGCAAAGAAGTTACCATAGTTTTCAGTAGCTGCAGCCATACCTTTAATCTGATCTTCTGTATCTTCATCAATATCACCATATTTCGCAATCGCAGCAGCCTGAGCCATTGGATTGATTAATGGACGGATGAACTGTGGATGACCACCAATTCTTAATGAGAATGCAGACGCAACAGTACGAACGCCTTCCCAGATCACTAACAAGCGACCTGTAGTAGCATTCTTAATACCCTTAATCAAGTCTACCGCTTTATCACGTAAGCCCATACGTTCACATAGACCTACAACTGGTAAAGTTAAAATAAATAAAGTTGCTGTACGGTTAGTTAAAAAGGCTGTACCTAGTGTATTTAAAATGTCCATGATAGACATACCACTGATTAAACCTGTTACTAAACCAGCAACAACCACTGTTGCAAGAGTATCGAATTTCATTACAAACCCAATAACGACAATTACGATACCAATAAGTTTAATAGCATCATTCATATGTTTTTCCTCTTCCTTCGTAAAATTATAAAATAATTATACCAATAAATGTCGCTATATGCAAATTGATAAGCACAAGATTTCATTAAAATACAAATTGACCACCCTTACATTTTACGATATTTGAACAAACAAAAAGAGGAGCACTATAATACTCCCCATTCAATCGGCTGAATTGCCTTGGCATGTCCATCTTTCATGATAACTTTATCATCTACAATAATAGTTGGATTATGTGTCACTAAATCAAAATGTCCACGTGCATTATGACTGCCTCCTAGGGCAAGATTTCTACCAAAACCAATATGGAATGTGCCAAAAGCTGATTCATCTTCAATATAGCTGGCTCCACGACACTTAGATATTGTATTTAAACCTATTCCAAATTCTGCGGCACAATACATTTCTAAATCATCAAATGATTCTAAGTATTCTTTCAGTTTACGTCCATCTTCTGTATCTTCGATATAAGTGATATAACCATTCTCTATTTTTATTTCTACAGGTTTATCCACTATTCCTATATATCCCATTGATCCATCTAATATAAGTGTCCCATTTGTATGATATTCTACTGGTGGTATATAGATTTCAAAGCTTGAAGAAGAACATTTTCCTACTTCCCATAGTGAACCATGAAAGATTCCAGGAAAACGATCTGTGATATCAAAGGTGAGGTCTGTACCACGTTTAGTCGTAACATGTATTGTTTTTGCATCACGTAATTCCCAGAACATTGGCATACCTAACATTGTGGCTTCATCAGGATCCATTTTTAAGAATTCCTGTTCAAATAATGATTCACCATTATTTGTAGACATGGGCATGGATAAGAACTGTGCGCCACGTGAAAGTGCATAGTTCACAGCATCTGTTGTAATAAATGAATAATTCGTTGCACCTACTATCGCATCTGCTTTAGCCATTTCCCATTTTAAATCATCTATACTTTTACCATTTTGTATTTCATGTGATTTTAACTGGACAACCTTACATCTAGCACCTATATGATCACATGCTTTTGAGAAGGCATCTGCTTCTTTAAGTTTTGTTTCATCTGTCACAAAATATACTAAATTATCTTTTGTAAGATGGAGCCAGTCTTCTACAACTATTCTTGCTCCTTCATTTATATTCATGTAAAATCAACCTCCAATGCTCATTATATATAAAATCAAGATTTCTTGCGATACATATGATAGAAAACTACTCAACAACTTGTATTGCAGTTCAAACAGATACTACTCCTTCTACTCTTGTACGTATCTCAAAGAGCCTATACAGATGGACACCTATTACCAAAAGTACAACATAATAATATGTGTACCAATGATTTATCTCATCTTGTGAATGCATCACTCTATGTATCTACAAGAGAAAAATCTTATAAGAAAAACTGGCGCAATTAACAGAATCACGCCAGTTCAGTAATTCAATTCTTAAGAATGAAGAATAGAGTCTCCATTTGTTTCAATGATTTCTTTATATTCTTCATAAGAATCTTTTAGTTTTCTTTCAAGTGTTCCATGTCCATCATTAAAACGATCAACATAGACAAAACCATAACGCTTCTTCATTTCTCCAGTGCCTGCAGAAACAACATCAATAGGTCCCCAATATAAGTAACCCATACATTCAACACCATCTAGAATGGCTTCATGAACATATTTTAAATGTTCCTTGATGTAATACATTCTATATTCATCATGAATATGTCCTGTTTCATCTAGGTTTTCATCTAAACCAATACCATTTTCTACAATAAAGAGTGGTAAATGATAACGATCATATAAGATATTCATAACATAACGGATACCTTTTGGATCAACTGGCCAGCACCAAGGTTCTGGTGAACATTCCTTTACAAATGGATTAGCACGTCCTTTTAATCCACCTGTATTACCATCCATACCAACAGACTGATCATATGTACTAGAACGATAATAACTAAATGAGAAGAATGCGACTGTATTTTCTTTTATTAACTGTAATTCATCTTCTCTCATTTCAGGTGCACAATCATGTTCTCTCCATACACGTTTTACATAACCAGGAATTTCTCCTAAACAGAAGACATCACCAAAATAGAAATTATTTAATCTTACTGTATTATATGCCCCAAAGACATTATCAGGATTACAGTCATATGGATATGTTGCAACAGATGAACATGTTAACATACATCCTACCTGCGCATCCTTATCAATCTCACGGCATAGTTTAACTGTCCAGGCATTGGCTACACAAATATTATAGTAAGCAAGCCACTTATCTTTTTCAGTTGTTGAACCAATAGGATCACTAGGATCTTTTGGATTATCAATAGTCAATACTCCACCAGCTACTAGTGGGTTGATCATCATATTATTGACTTCATTAAAAGTAAGCCAGTATTTTACTTTACCCTTATATCTCTTAAATACTGTAGTGACATAACGTTTCCAGAAGTCAATGAGTTTACGATTACTCCATCCTCCATATTCAGTAATAAGATGAAGAGGTGTTTCATAATGACTTAATGTGATTACTGGTTCCATACCAAGTTCCAACATTGTTTCAATCATATCATCATAGAAAGATAAACCTTTTTCATTAGGTGTTTCTTCATCCCCATTAGGGAAGATTCTACCCCAGGCAATAGATGTTCTAAAGCAATTAAAGCCCATACCAGACATCAACTTTAAATCTTCTTTATATCTGTGATAGAAGTCAATGGCTTCATGACTTAAGTATGCTTTATTTGGATCTAAGCACATTTCATATTTCTTTGTTTCTTCATTCCATTTAATACCTGGATCCTTAGAACCAATACCCACCATTACATCAGTGACATTAGGTTGTTTACCATCCTCTAGCCAGGCTCCTTCACATTGATTGGCAGCAACAGCGCCACCCCATAAAAAATTCTTTGGAAAACTCATATTTTTTTCCCTCCTATGATTTTATTCTAATCTAAAATAAGAAAAGATATGTTGTTCTTCCTATTTATGAAAAATATTTCTAAATATGAAAATACCTTAAAAGGCTATATGCATCATGCATATAGCCTCAACTATTATTTAATAATCTTGAAATAGTGACCTGGTTCAATCATGTCTAAGAACATCATTTCTTCTTCTTTTACATGACCACAAAGGTTTCTTTCACCATCATTTGGAATATCTCTTAATGCGATTTCTAATTCACCACGATAGTGAGCTAAATTATCATTCACGATTAATACATCACCACGATGGAACATCTTCTGTTCTGTTTCACGATGTGGGATGCTTTCATTCTTATACTTTACTCTGCTTCCAGATGAACGTAAGAAGAATGAAGAATGATCATAACGGTCCCAGTGTGGATAGTAATCATAAATGATTTCCTTTTCAACATCTGATAAACCTTCTACTTCATCAATCTTGAAGCAGATGTTCTGATAATCAACTTCTGATAAAGCTTTTAATTCTTCTTCTGAAGCATAAGCATTACCAATGATAATATCATCAACATCTCCAGTTGCAAGCATTAAACGAGCCTGTAAATCAATTGGAAGACCTCTTAAGATTTCTACTGTTGGTAATCCACAGAATACATTCCAAGGGCCATGTGTATGTGGCTGGTTACTTGATACGAATGCAGCTGTATGAAGATTTAATGATTTCCAATAAGCATTGAAGTTAACGAAATAGTTCCAGTCTAAACCAGAATATCTTTCTGGGAAGAAGTTATGACAGATAATAACCTGATCCTTGTTTCCGCCCTGTTCTAATAATAATTCAACACCCTGGTCCATAGAACCGTTGAATTCAATCTGAATATTATAAGGGTTTCTAGTAACCTGGATATCTCCTGTAGTACCAAATGAACCATCTAAACGGATGATATCTACACCCATATCATGGAATGGTTTTAAATCACTATAAGTAGCTCCTAAATGTTTAAATACTTCTGGGTTAGTATCTACTGCAACAACATAACCTAAAGAATGTGCCTTATCCATGAATTCTCCAAAGTCCTTCATGATCTTTTCTTTTGGATCATTCACTGATAATAAACAAGTAAAGATTCTTGAGAAGCCATACTTAGCAGCAAGCTCTAAGTAATCATAAACTTCTTTCTGAGTTGATTTTTCAGGATAAACTGAAATTCCTAAGCGATGCATAATAAATCCTCCTATTTTTATTTTCCGATAACATTATATCATTTATACCAATAAAAACAATATGTATTTTACATGGTATAAATACGCTCTATCTATATTATACAGTAATTGATTTGAATTGCGGTAGATTTCATTATTTTGCACATAGTTTATATTTGATATATAATGAGCATAATAAGGAGGCTTCTATGACACTCAATAATATATTAGCGTTCTGTGTGACATTCATTATATCAGTCATCCTAACCCCTTTTATCGGTAAAATCACAAAAGAAATGGGTATAATAGCCCATACTAATAATAGAACTGTACATCATGGTATTATTCCTCGTACAGGTGGATATGCCATCTATGTGGCATTCCTTATAGGGGCAATGGTATTCCTTAAAACAGATAATCAGATCAACTCTATATTAATAGGTGGTTTGATTGTTTTCTTATTTGGTTTATATGATGATATTCATGACCTTCCTCCAAAGATGAAGGTTCTTGGACAGGTCGCTGCAGCACTTATAGTCATATTTTATGGTGGTATATCTTTAAAGGGATTTACTATTCCTTATATTCCTACTATTCTTTCTTATTCTATTGCCTTAATAGTCACTCTAGGATGGATTGTAGGTATTACCAATGCAGTAAACCTTATTGATGGATTAGATGGTTTATGTGGTGGAATATCCATGATTGTATTAGTTACTACAGGACTCATTTCTATCCATTATGGACGTACAGATATCACTTCATTAACACTCTTACTTGCAGGATCCATTGGAGGATTTTTAGTATTTAATTTCCATCCCGCAAAAATATTCATGGGTGACTGTGGGGCTTTATTTATTGGCTTCATGTTATCTGTGATTTCTTTATTAGGATTTGGATTCAAGACCTCTACATTCTTTACTTTAGGGGCACCTATTGTCGTATTGGCAGTACCTATTATGGATACACTCATTGCGATTATTAGACGTAAAGTACATCATCAACGCTTTGATGAAGCAGATAAAGGACATTTACATCATAAATTGATGTTCTCACTAGAACTAGGTCAGACTAAGAGTGTGCTTATTCTATATATTGCGACCGCATTATTCTCTATCTGTTCATTTATCCATATATATAGTGTAACTGCATCAATTCTATTATTCGCATTATTACTCCTTGTATTTGAGATATTCGTGGAATATACCAATATGATTTCACGTAAATATAAACCAATTCTTACAATTCTCAATATATTCTTAAAAAGAGATGATTTACCAAAGATCAAAGAATCTAAGACATATTTAATGATAGCAAAAAGACATCATGTGAAATATATTCTTATTGGGTTCTTATGTGCTGTGATTGCAGTAAGTGGCGTCCTTGTTTATCATAATCATAATGATAAGAAGCCAGTAGTAAATACTCCAGTCATTACTTATGAGATGCCAAATCATCCTACTTCTTTAATGAAATCAGTACATGAAGATATTAATGCATCTCATACTAAGAGAAATACATGTCAGAATGTCGCTGCATTATTTGCGATTGATTTCTTTACTATCTCTAATAAGAAGAAAGATGAGATTGGTGGTGCGCAGTATTTCTATAGTGATCGTTTAGATAACTTTGAAGAGTTTGCGAAGTCTAGCTATTATGCAAATGTGAATGATATGATTGCGAATAAAACAAATCTTGATGAAGTCACAACATATGAAGTGAATTATACAAGAGCATCCGATGTCACATTAAGTGGTTTAGAGGATTATGAATATACGGATGTTGGGTTAGAAATTACATTTAATAAAAAGAATTTCTACTACAACTATCAAACAATTAATATTAAAGTAACTCTTATAGAAAAGAATAACCGTTTTAGTATTGTATCCCTTGACTTCAACAATGGTGCGAACAAATAAAGGTGTTGTAATCAATATATTTTTATGATATTATTTATTCGCTAATGTAGAAAAAGTCTAAAAGAGAAGGAGGCAGGAAAAATGTTAGAAGTACTTTTGATCATTGTTTCTATAGCCCTAATTATTGTGTGTCTTTTACAAACGGGAAAAACTGATGGTATTGTTAATGCATTAACTGGCCAGAGCTCTAATCTTTTTGCACAGCAAAAAGAAAGAGGTGTGGATTTAGTTCTTACACGTATTACTGTGGGACTAGGTATTGCATTCTTTGTTATCGCAATTCTTATTAAAATGGCAGGATAATAATAAAGGGGCACTTATGAGTGCCTCTTTTCTTTTGTTGGAGGTGAATATATGAAAGAAGATGTTTTAGAATTATTAAAGAATAAAGACTTAAAAGATAGAAAAATAGATGCTCTTGCAAGTGCACTACATTATGATTCTACTGAAGAATATATCGCATTTGTAAAGCTTATGAATAGATTAGAAGAAGATGGTGAAGTGATTAGAGATAATCAGAATAACTATCATTCAATAGATGATTTCCATTATTTAAAAGGTGTTTTGAGTTTAAATAAAAAGGGATTTGGTTTTGTAAAAGTTGATGAAGAGACTGAATACTATATTAATAGTAAGAACCTCAATGGTGCTTTTGATCAGGATGAGGTTATGATTGAAACAACTGTCTATAGAGGAAAACCTGAAGGACGTGTTGTAAAGATCATTAAGCGTGGTATGACTCGACTTGTTGGATTAGTCAGAAAAGGTAGAAGAGAACTCATCATCATGCCTGATGATCCTAAGTTTACTGATTGGATTTATGTAGATGAAGCTCATGCACATGGGGCTATGCCTGGACATAAGGTTGTTGTAGAGATTAAGAAGTACGAGCCTTATTTAAAGGGTGATATTGTTAAGATTATTGGTCATAAGAATGATCCTGGTGTAGATATCTTATCTGTTGTGAATAAGTATGATGTAGATATTGATTTCCCACAAGCAGTCTATGATGAGATTGAGTCTATTCCTCAGTCTATTGATCCAAGTGATATTCCTAATCGTTTAGATATTAGAGATTGGCAGATTGTGACTATTGATGGTGATGATGCCAAGGATTTAGATGATGCGATTTCTTTAAAGAAATTGGATAATGGGAATTATCAGTTAGGTGTTCATATTGCGGATGTTTCATTCTATGTAGAAGAAGGAACTGAATTAAATAAGGAAGCGATTAGAAGAGGCACTTCTATTTATCTTGTAGATAGAGTGATTCCTATGCTGCCTCATAAGTTATCTAATGGGATCTGTTCACTTAATGAAGGTGTGGACCGTTATGCAATTAGCTGTATTATGGAGATCAATGATAAGGGGCAAGTTGTAGATCATAATATCTACCCTACTGTTATTAGAAGTTCTCATCGTATGACATACAATAATGTGAATGCGATTCTTGCAGGTCATAAAGGACTAAAGAAGAAATACAGTGATGCTGTTGAGTTATTCTTTAATATGAAAGAATTAGCTGCTATCTTAAGAAAGAAGAGAGATCGTCGTGGTGCGATTGACTTTGACGTAGATGAAGCAAAGGTTCTTGTAGATGATAAAGGACGTGCTGTAGATGTTGTCTTAAGAAATCGTGGTGAGAGTGATCATATTATTGAAGAGTTCATGTTATGTGCTAATGAAACAGTGGCTGAACACTTTAAATGGATGGATGTACCTTTTATCTATCGTATACATGAGTATCCTAAAAAAGAGAAGTTACAACAATTTGTTTCCATTGCAAAGCCTTTGGGTTATACTATTCATGGGTCTCTTGAAAAGATCAACCCTCATGAATTAGCACGTATGATTGAAGAATCTAAGGGAACACCTGAGCATGATATTATTTCCACATTATTATTAAGATCAATGCAGAAAGCACGTTATGATGCTCAATGTCTTGGACACTTCGGTCTTGCAGATGAATTCTATACACACTTCACATCACCTATTAGACGTTATCCAGACTTATTGGTACATCGTTTGATTAGAACTTACTTATTTAAGAATGATTATTCTAGAATGAATGAGTTTGAAGAAATGATTCCAGTACTTGCTGAACAGTCTTCTAATCGTGAGAGAATTGCGATTGATATTGAACGTGAAGTCGAAGATATGAAGAAAGCTGAATTTATGTCTCATCATGTTGGTGAGGTATTTGATGGTTATATTTCTTCTATTACAAGTTTTGGATTCTTTGTATCACTTCCTAATACCATCGAAGGTCTTGTTCATATGACTTCCTTAACAGATGATTATTATGCTTATGATGAAAAGAATCTTATTCTTATCGGTGAACATACAGGACGTATGTTCAAGATGAGTGATCCAGTAAAAGTCAGAGTAATTGAAGCAAATAAGCTAGAAAAGACAATTGACTTCGAGCTTGTAAAAGCTGGAAGTCATAGAAAGAAGAAAAGAAAATTCCGTACAAGAAGGTAATATATATGAAAATCATCTCAAATAACAAAAAAGCATATCATGATTATTTTATCCTAGAAACTTTTGAAGCAGGTATTGAACTAAAAGGTACTGAAATCAAGTCTATTCGCAAAGGCAGTGCTAACCTTAAGGACTGTTTTGTAAGAATTAAAGACCATGAAGCTTTTATTGAGAATATGTATATTGCCCCTTACGAAAATGGAAATATCTTTAATCATGAACCTAGACGTATTAGAAAACTATTGCTTCATAAGAAAGAAATTAGTAAACTAGAGAAGAAGGTTCGTGAGGATGGTTTAACAATCGTTCCTACAAAGCTTTACTTCAATACCTCAAAAGCAAAGCTAGAAATTGCTCTTGCAAAAGGTAAGAAGCTTTATGACAAGCGTAATGATTTAAAAGAAAAAGATGCTAAGCGCGATATTGAGAAAGCTCTCAAACGCGCTTATTAATGGGGGCGTCTTGGATTCGACAGGGGTCAGTTTGAATCAGGCAGCAGTCGTTGGCAAACGTTACATGCACAAACAAATATCTGGAAACAGAACAAATTACGCTTTCGCTTAATAGTCGATATAGACTTGCGAATGCAGACCTATCTGCGCTTACACCTTTAGAGTCTGTAACATAACCTGTAAGATAAGGAATATAGGATGTTCTGACTATATTCATGAAAATCAATCAGAAATCGGTATGCGAAAGATTGCTTATTGATCGTAACATACTTAAATTGATTCAATAAGATAAACTGTAGACACCTGATATGGGACGGCTTTTGGACGGGGGTTCGATTCCCCCCGCCTCCACCAAAATTAAGAGTTAAAATGGATGTCATCAAAAAAACTGATGAAATCAACATTTTTTAAGATATTTTAAAAAATCAAGAAATAGCGATTTATATGGGTGTCACTACCTAAAAATCGCTATTTTTTACTTTAAAGATGAGGTAAAATGGATGTAATGAAAGTAAAGATTGCAGATTATTTATGTTTGATGGAAATTATTAGATAATTATTTTTTGAAAGGAAGTGTTTTTCATGAATTATATTTTAAAACAGTATGATAATAATTTATTGTATTTTTCTATGAACAATACAAATGATGGATTAGAAGTTTTAATTAATACTGTTAATCAAAATTTACAATATCTTTTACCATTAGACTTAAAATTAAGTAATGAAGGATTAAAAAAATGGCTTCAAAAAAGGACGATTCCTAGAAATAGAGCCTATGTTTCTAATTTTTTATCTCGATTAGGATTAAATGAAAAAGATACAAAAGGTATTATTGATATATGTCAAGGCTTATCATTGAATGATAGTTATTGGGTTGTGCAAGAAAATTGTAAAGACTTATTTAAAGATAAAAATCTTTATCATAATTCTTTTAATACAAATATTGCTTCCATTGCTTTTACAGGATATGGAATCTATAAATGAACTAAATACTGTTTATCGCCTGAATTTACAACAAATGGGATGCTAGCAAAATCATGGAGAAGAATAAAAAATAATATTCTTCTTTATAAATCAGGAACAGAAGGATTTGCGAATAGTGGCTTAGAACCTTATAGTGAATATTATGCTTCACAAATTGCCAAAACAATGGATTTACATTATGTAGATTATGGACTTTCTAAATGGAAAGGGAAGCTTTGTTCAACATGTTTACTTTTCACAAATGAAAATGTATCTTATATTCCAGTTGGAAGAATTATTAAAACAGGTGGAATAGAATCAGTTATTGATTATTATAAAAAGCTAGGTGAAAGCTATTATCAAGAATTATTAGATATGCTTGTTTTTGATGCAGTTATTTTAAATGAAGATCGTCATTTTGGTAACTTTGGTTTTTTAATTGATAATAAATCAAATAAAATTGTGGGATGTGCGCCTATTTTTGATAATGGATTATCACTTCTTTGTTATGCTATGGATGATGATTTTAAAAATATTAATCAATACATCCAAACAAGACTTCCCGCAACATATCAAGATTTTATTACTTTTGTAAAACCACGTATGACAAAAAGACAAAAAGAAAAACTAAGAAAATTAATAGGTTTCAAGTTTGAAAGTCATTATAAATATCGATTACCTAGAAAAAGACTCAAATATTTGGAAGAAATTATTCAAATAAGAGTTTTAGAATTATTAGAATAGTAGAGTATGTCTACTATTTTCTATATGTGCTCATCATCCCATTCTGTTACTTTGACAGACTCTGGCATATCATGATTATTTGTGGAATTTATTTATAACGTAATCTGGAAACACCTTATGTACATTAATACGCTTATTCTGATAATAGGTAATCAATGTAGTCTCAGTCACCTTAATGTCTACCATCTTGCCTACATATTCATATAGAACTGAATACCAGTTCTTTTTAATAAGTGATATTGATTATTCGCAAGGAACAGCACCGCCAATCGCATAAAGTGCACCACCTATATCACCAACTGCACCACTAGTCTAAAAATCAGAATATGCACAACTGCACCACCTCATGGGTGGTCTTTTTGTACTATCATAATATTGGAGACAATGTCTCCAATATTATGAAAGGAGCCTTAAAATTATGGCCGTAAAATTCAATCTGAGACTGTGCCTGCAGCTAATGAATCAGGGAATTTCTCTTAATACCATTTCCAAGCAATACCACATAAGCAAGCACACCTCATCGAAAGTAAAACGAAGAAAGGAGGAATTAGAATTTGATACTGCAAAATTAGAGTGTTATTCAGATACGGAATTAGGAAAGCTGTTCTTCCCTAATCTTTATGAAAGTGAAGACATCTATGCCCCTATAGATTATGAATATATTCATAATGAATTATCTAAACCTGGAGTCACTCTGAAGCTATTGTGGAATGAATACTGCATCAAGATAAATGATGGTAAGTATCCAGTAAGCTATTCAAAATTCTGCAGAGGATACACAGAACATGTTCAGAATCACAACTATACCAACCATATCCAGCATAAGCCAGGTATTCGTACTGAAGTAGACTGGAGTGGGCCTACAATGCATTATACTGTCCCTTCTACAGGCGAAGTGGTTAAGGTATATCTATTTGTAGCTACACTCCCATTCTCTCAGTATTCATATGTAGAAGCTACAAAGGATATGAAGATGGATACATGGATTAATTGTAATCGTCACATGTTTGAGTACTTTGGTGGATCTACAGTAAGAGTAGTCTGCGATAACCTTAAGACAGGAGTTGTGATGCATCCTAAAAACGGAGAAATCATCCTTACTGATACTTACAGTAATTTTGGAAATCATTATATGACTGCCATCATGCCTGCACAGGTCAGAAAGCCGAAGCAGAAGGCAAGTGTTGAAGGCACTGTAGGAAAGATAGCTACTGTCATAATCGCTTCATTAAGAAACAGAGAGTTTAATTCATTTGAAGAACTGTATAAGGCAGTTAGAGAAAGACTTGAGGTGTTCAACTCCACACCATTCCAGAAGAGAGATGGAAGCAGAAAGGAAGTATTCGAAGAGGTAGAGAAGAAAACACTAAGACCACTCCCTGAATTTCCTTTTGAGTTATGTCACTGGTTTTATTCAAGAAAGGTACAGCTTAACTGTCATATCGCTTATAAAAAGAACTGGTATTCAGTTCCATATGAATATGTAGGCAAGATGGTAGATATTAAGGTGACTGAGACCACATTGACTACCTATTATCAGAATAAGCGCATTAATGTACATAAGGTGTTTCCAGATTACGTTAAAAACAGATATTCTACATATGATCATGATATGCCAGAGTCTGTCAAAGTAACAGAATGGGATGATGAGCGTATAAAAAAATGGGCCAGTAAAATTGGTCCTTACACTAGAAAGGTAATAGATAATATATTTCTAACTAGCATAGTCAAAGAACAGGGATATAATCCTGCATTAAGTGTACTGCATCTAAGTGATAAATATTCAAAAGAAAGACTCGAAATATCCTGCCAGATAGCTTTGAGTAAATATCCATCACCTAGATATAGACATCTTAATGCCATTCTAGCCAACAATCAAGATAGACAGAATTTACAGGAAAATATGAAAAAGGAAGAGAAAGCAACAGGCCATTTAAGAGGGCCTGAATTCTATGGAGGCAGATCAAAATGATTGATAATGAAACTATAAGAAAGGCATCTGAGATGGGCATTATTGATGTCATTGATGCGGTAAATACAGTAGAATCTAATACTACTTATATCACTTTATCATTTGATGAGAAAATCAAGATGATTATAGATATGGTATATCAGTGTAGATATAACGAAGCAGTAAAGAAACTGAAGAAAAGAGCTAAGCTTCGCTATTTAGAAGCGGATCTAAGGGATGTTCATTACACTGAGAATCGTCTTATAACTAAAGATCTTGTTTCTTCTTTAGCTACATGCAGCTTTATGAATCTGAATACAAATCTGGTTATACATGGTCCCTGTGGTACAGGTAAAACATGGCTTGCCTGTGCCGTAGCTAATGAGGCTATTAAACAAAGACATAAGGCATTCTATATTAGACTTCCTAGATTACTTGAACTATATGATAACATGAGAAATTCTGGAAAGAGCCTATCCCAGGCAGTGCAGAAGTATGCCAAGTATGAACTTTTGATACTGGATGAATGGTTGATGTATGAAATGAGTGATCAGGACAAGCAGTTCATTTCAGAATTAATGGAAGTAAGACATGATACGTGTTCAACTATCTTCTGTAGTCAGTATCCAACTGAAGACTGGTATGATAAGCTGCATAAGTCAACATTGACAGAAGCTCTGCTTGATAGAATAGTACATAATGGAATCGATATAGATATGGGTACTGATAATTTTAGAATAAAACAAGGGAATTATTTAGCCAATCATGACTATCATGATTGGCTATTATTCTGGAAAGAGTTAGGTGGTGCACTTAATGCGACAGGAGTGGTGCATAGGTCTGCGACTACCGATGCAATTACGCGCGAATAATCAATTTATTAATAATACAAATTTATTTGGTATTTTTTTGGTGTGAAATACGATAAATATAATTCAGCTAAAAATCTTTTTCTATCATTTAACATTGATTTCAGTATTTAATAAAAATTATTTTGAGGGATATTCTTTATAATATTTCCCATTCAATAAAGAACCTGTTTTCTTTTTATTAGTTCCTCCCCACTGTTTAAAGAAAAAAGTAATATTATTTTCTTCACATTTTTTTTGAATTTCTTCCACCCATTCTTTTTTACAAACTCGACATTTTGGTCCACTTTCTCCGCCTACAATTACCCAATCAACATTTTCTAAAGGAATATCATTTATCGATGATAGTAATGGCTCGCAAGATAGGAATTTTAAATTTGCCGAAATATGTTTCAAATATTTTAATCGATCATAATTGTTATTATCTTCTATAGTAACACCAAACCAAATATTTTTTGTCCATTTTAATTTTTCATTCATTTTAGCTACCCTACTCGGTCTTTTAGTTAAAACTTGAAAAATATGTTGCTGATTTTTATTCATTATTTCAAATACCGACATAATAAAATCTTCTGGAACATCTTCATGGAATAAATCAGACATAGAGCATACGAATATCATTCTTGGTTTTTTTAAATGAGATATTTCATTTAAAGAGTCATAATGTACCGTTACTTTAAAACCATTTTCATATTTTTTTAATCCCATTGACTGAAGTCTTTTAGCCATTCTTTTAGCATAACAATTTTTACATCCATTTGATATTTGCGTACAGCCTGTTACAGGATTCCATGTTTCTTCAGTCCATTCGATTTTACTCGCAGACATCTAACTTCTCCCATCTATATGTGGAATTTTTAAACGATTTTCCTGCTTTTTTGACATAAATCAATGTCTTATCATTTAATGATGGCTTTATAACATACTTTATAATTTGACCACTTTTCAACATAGTTTCTTCCATTATAAAACTTAACATTTCATCATATGTAAAAATATTATTTTCAAATTTTAATTTACAATCTTTAATTACATCTGGTAAATAGTTTGTCAAATAATATTCTTCTACACCTTCCTTCATTTCATCAAGATCAAAAAGACTCAACATTTGAACCGCCCCTGTCAAGTAGACAGGTGAAATAATTAAAAAC
>OLSX01001091.1_pt1 | contig 26637 bp, 19 predicted proteins | sample 1673141 | NCBI WGS metagenome assembly OLSX01 (sample SAMEA3136759, study PRJEB25190) | human gut metagenome | biome: human gut; feature: human-associated habitat; material: faeces | place: Austria | collected 2013
AATCGCTGAGTGTCACTATACAAAGCAGCCAAGTTGTAATATGACATAGCCAAATTTTTCTCATATACCTTCGGATTTTCCTTTGCCAGTCGTTCATATATCTGTATAGCAGCTTTATTCATTTCTTCACTTTCTTTGAACCGCTGAGTGTCACTATACAGAACAGCCAAGTTGTTATATGATGTTGCCAAGTCGGACTCGTATACTTTCGGGTTTTCCTTTTTCAGTTGTTCATATATCTGTATAGCAGCCTTCAGCATCTCTCCGCTTTCTTTTAATCGCTGAGTGTCACTATACAAAGCAGCCAAGTTGTAATATGACATAGCCAAATCTTTCTCATATACCTTCGGATTTTCCTCTGCCAGTCGTTCACATATCTGTATAGCAGCTTTATACATCTCTTCGCTTTCTTTGAATCGCCGAGTGTCACTATATAAAAGAGCCAAGTTGTAATGTGACATAGCCAAGTCTTTCTCATATACCTTCTGGTTTTCCTTTGCTAATCGTTCACGTATCTGTATAGCAGCTTTATACATCTCTTCGCTTTCTTTGAATCGCTGAGTGTTACTATACAGAATAGCCAAGTTGTTATATGACATAGCCAAGTCGGACTCGTATGCTTTCGGGTTTTCCTTTGCCAGTCGTTCACGTATCTGTATAGCAGCCTTATACCTCTCTTCGCTTTCTTTTAACCGCTGAGTGTTACTATACAGAACAGCCAAGTTGTTATATGAACTAGCCAAGTCGGACTCGTATGCTTTCGGGTTTTCCTTTGCCAGTCGTTCATATATCTGTATAGCAGCCTTATACATCTCTTCGTTTTCTTTGAACCGCTGAGTATCACTATACAGATTAGCCAAGTTGTTATATGATGTTGCCAAGTCGGCCTCGTATATCTTCGGATTTTCCTCTGCCAGTCGTTCACATATCTGTATAGCAGCTTTATTCATCTCTTCGCTTTCTTTGAATCGTTGAGTGTAACTATACAGAACAGCCAAGTTGTTATATGATCCTGCCAATTCCGACTCATATGCTTTCGGGTTTTCCTTTGCCAGTTGTTCACGTATCTGTATTGCAGCTTTATTCATCTCTTCGCTTTCTTTGAATCGCTGAGTGTCAGTATACAAAAGAGCCAAGTTGTTATATAATGCAGCTATTTGATTATTAGAAATCAATTGATTTTTCTGTTCTGCTTTTAATATTTTGTTATAGTATTCCTCTGCTTCCTTGAAATAATTCTGTTCACGGAGATAATTTGCACAGTCGAAGACATTTTCAAAGTTACAAGTATCTACATCAGCCAAGTTTCTAATGTAAACGGCTGCAGAATCGTACTGCATGTTTTGAATGGCGATATCATATTTGCCTCTCCAATACATACATGCTGTTTCTATTTTGTTTTTACGTATCTCTTTTTCTTTCTCGAGCATCGACTCTTTTTCTTCTATATCCCGATTCAAGGTCTTTATATCGTTCATTTCTTTGTTGATGTCGATGGTGCTGAGTAATGAATCGGCTTTTTCCAATTCTCCTGATTCGATGTATGAACACAATTCGGCTTTACGATTGTTCATAGTTGCATAGTCGAGGTTGACGTATTCCTCCACCATTTTGTCTATCAGTTCGTTGCGCTTCATGTATTGGTTGTCCAAGTTTCCCAACTGTTCTTTAAGAGAGCGTATTTGACTTTCGAGTTCGTCGGAATTCTTTTTCTTATCAGCCAATACTTTCTCCAAAGCTGCAATCTTTTTCTGTAGCTCTTTGGTTTTGGCATCGTAGCTTTTAGTGATACGTTCTTCTATAATCTTTGAGATGCGCGCTTCGTTCTGTATACGTTCTTCTCTTGACTGCATGACTATCTCGACGGTTGCTTTACCTACATTATATGCAGGTGGCAATGGTGCTAATAGAGTATAACCTTTCAATGTGACAGTGTTGATGCTAAACTGTGTCTTGCCACCACCAAGATTAAAATTGAAAGTTCCGTTTGTTGCAGTAACTTTTGCCCCGTTAAGTCCTTTGACAAACACTCTCGCTCCTTTCAAAGGCGATCCTGTGCGATTGTATGAAGTGCCTTGCGAGCGCACGTATCCATTCTGAATTTGTGCCGATGCTGTAATGCCTGTCAGCAATATTGCGAATAATACTGATAATGTCCTTTTCATATGGAGTATTATGTTTAGTTTTTTTTATTTTGTGAAAACAGCGTCAGAGTCTCCACATTTAGCGTCTATAATAGTATCTGCCAGTGATACTTCTGATGATGTAAGATTATATATAATATTTTGTTTCTCAATAGGAATTATGGCATCTACAACACCTTGTGCATTGCTTGTTGCCTTTACACCAGAGATATTGATGGTTTTGCCTGCAATGGGCGTTACTTGAGAATCGTATAGGGTAAACCTCACGTGTCCAAACGCATTAATATCACGAGATATGTTTAGAGTGATGTTTTTATTAAATTCGAGAGTTGTATCTGTGGTACACCAATCCTCGCACATGAATAATACTCTTACTTCTTTTCCTATCATATTGGCAGGAATATTGGTAAAAGTAGTGGTGCTTCCCATTGTATGCAATGTATCCGTTTTTCTTTCATTGTCAAGCATAAGTGTGATGACCGCGTCATGAAGAGGTGGCAGGTTGTTGTTATGAGCACTCGTTTCATTCAGCGAAATCTCAACATCCACGGGTCTATTGGCCAGCCATGTTCCCATCAAGGCAGCCAAGACAGCTGTTAGACACATGAGCCATAGAGTCATTTTCTGCCACAGCATACGTTTGTGGCGTTGCCAGATACTGTCAAACTCTACTCCTAATAGTTTTGTGACAATCTGCACATATGCCCTCTCTCTATTCAGCCAAGACCATCGGTATACCTTCTCGCGTATGTTGGCACCAAGTATCTCCGGAATACCCAGCTCTTTAATTTTGTTATTGAAACACTCTGTTGTCTTGTCACCACTATTTGGCACGCCGTCTATAATAAAGAAATGTATATCCTTGGTACGTCCTAACTGATGGAAGAACTCAATCTCCAGTCCAACCCAATAGGATTGGGCTGAATAGGGAGAACATATTACAATCAAATGTCTTGACTCTCGCAATCTGTCCTTCAACTCTTCTGACAGAGTTCCTGGTTGAATCTCGTATGGTGCAAAGAATATCGGATTAAGAGGTTTGCGCTTCCAGCCGTGCTTCTTGCAAAGGGTTGAAGGAATACTATAGCTTTCCAACTTCTTGTGTAAGCGTTTTCCCCACTTCGTATCATGTGAGCTGTATGATATGAATGCAAAATATTTGAATTGCTGTTCCATAGACTCAGGCTATTCAATAGTTTTCGATATAGATGTGTAAATAGAAAACCTTAGTGGTTTACCAAATCAGCGATGTGCTTATTGCATAAATTCTTGAGTTTGTTGAGGAACATGAGGAGCAACACGAGGAGGATTCCGCCTAATGATTCGTCTATATTCATAGAGAATACTATGCTGTCGTATATGCCGTGGGCCAGAATAGGACCGACGAGTATCAATGCACATGTCTGCCAGTTGCGCACGATTCGGAAATGCCATAGCGAGTAATAGAATCCCATGATGACTGCATCGAGAAAATGACCTGGAACAGCAAACAAGGCTCTCGCTATGCCGACGCTTATCCATGACTCGTAGTTGTCGAAAAGGTAGAGAACATTCTCGATAGCGGCAAATCCCATACCTATACATACGGCATATACGATACCGTCGAAGTGTTCGTCGAAGTATGGGTTGTTTCTCAACAGCAGCCACAGCATCACCAACTTAGCCAACTCTTCTGGTATCGCAGCCATAAAGAAGGCATTGGATATGGCGCTGCCTATGTTTGAAACCTCGTCATTGGCAAATTCGGTAATCGCTTCAAATGGTATGACTATCAACAGAGTAAGCAGTGCCGAGAGTATACCATAGATGAATGCCTTTATGAGCAACTTCGTCGGTTCGGGTTGCTTGCGGTCTTTACGGTAAATGTACCAAATCAAAACTGCTACTGGCGCGATGGCAGCTAATATTACAAAGAAATAGAGCATAATAAATAGATTAATATATTAATGTATTAACGTTTTATAGATAGGTTGCATCTGAATCGGCTATTTTTTACGCGGTAAAGTTAATGAATATTTATGAATCAAGCATATATAAAGCCATTTTTCTAATGGCAGCCATTAGAAATTAACAAAAATGCCTTTATAATAATCGGTTTGGATTCAGCGAGGTGGTTTAGTCTGAACCGGGTATCAGCGGTCTCTTTTGTAATATGCGATTAATACATCATTGAATATATCATTAGGAGACACCTGGTCGAACAGCTGCATTGAACTTTTGAGTTTCACCACATCAATGTGGCTACCCATAATTTGTAGAATGCTCTTATCGTTTTTGTGCTTGAGTAACTCTTGACATATTGCTCGCAGCCTCTCACCCAATATAGGATGCCTGAGATATTCTTGTGCTTCACTGATGCCGTCTAAAGCATAATACTGAGAATAGTAGCTTCTTCCTAATCCCTTTTGCTGTGGGAAGATGTACCAAATCCAGTGACTTCGTTTTTGTCCTTCACTTATCTCGTTAAAGGCAATAGGATAATCGGTATCTTGGGCTTGCAAGAAACGCTCGAGATTATAATGTATGCTCATATTGTTATAGTCATTGTTGCCTTAGTGGTTTACCAAATCAGCGATGTGCTTTTTGCATATATTCTTGAGTTTGTTGAGGAACAGGAGGAACAACACGAGGAGAATGCCGCTTAATGAGTCGTCTATATTCATAGAGAATACTATGCTGTCGTATATGCCGTGAGCCAGAATAGGACCGACGAGTATCAATGCGCATGTCTGCCAGTTGCGCACGATTCGGAAATGCCATAGTGAGTAATAGAATCCCATGATGACTGCATCGAGGAAATGACCTGGAACGGCAAACAAGGCTCTCGCTATGCCGACGCTTATCCATGACTCGTAGTTGTCGAAAAGGTAGAGAACATTCTCGATAGCGGCAAATCCCATACCTATACATACGGCATATACGATACCGTCGAAGTGTTCGTCGAAGTATGGGTTGTTTCTCAACAGCAGCCACAGCATCACCAACTTAGCCAACTCTTCTGGTATCGCAGCCATAAAGAAGGCATTGGATATGGCGCTGCCTATGTTTGAAACCTCGTCATTGGCAAATTCGGTAATTGCTTCAAATGGTATGACTATCATCAGAGTAAGCAGTGCCGAGAATATGCCATAGATGAATGCCTTTATGAGCAACTTTGTGGGTTCGGGTTGTTTGCGGTCTTTACGGTAGATGTACCAAATCACAACTGCTACTGGCGCGATGGCAGCTAATATTACTAAGACATTGAGCATAAATAAACAGATTGATGGATTAACGGTTTATGGATAGGTTGACTCTTTATCGGTTGTTAGGATATCTCTGCGTAGTATGGCAGAGAGAGTGGGGATTGCCTCCCGGTCGTCAGTGGCTCTTGCTGTACATGCGCTCTATGTGCTGGCGCAGATATTCCTTGAACTCGTCGTTGCCCAGCACCTCGATGTCGTCGTAGAGACCTAACACAAAGCGGCCTATACCAATGTAGCTGCATACGTCGAGGTCGAGCCTGAAGTGGTGCTGGTCGTGGGGAGTGAGCGCACTGGCGGCGCGGGGCACCTCTTCGCGTAGCAGATTGGCAGAGAGCTGCCCCAGTATCATGCTGACCGGGTAGCGCTCTTCGGCACAGAACATGAACGCGTCGGTAAACATCTGTCGGTGGCGGTCTTCGTAGCTCCACAGCATGTCAATGATTTCCACGTCGCCCATGCGGGCTATCTTGAAGGTCTTGTTGAGGCCGGTGCTGAGCTCGTAGCAGCGCACGTCCATATTGTCGTTCATGAAGGCGAAGGGTTCTACTATGCGGTCGGTCACAGTCTGGCTGTGGGGCGACGAGTAGTTGCATATCTTGACCATCTGCTTGAACTTGATGGCTTCGTAGAGCCTGTCTATATTGTGGGAGAGCTGCTGGTTGGCGGTGATGTCGGTGAGTATGCGCAGGTCGTAGAACTTGTCGAGCTTGTGGCGTATGCTCTCGGCAAGGGCATTGTTGTCGTCGGTGCCGCTGATGAGTCGTCTCAGTAGCACAGCCTCCTGCTCAGTGAAGTCTATGCTCTCGTGGAGTTTGCGGAAGAAGGGCGAGTGGCGGTCGAGCCTGTAGTAGGTGCCCGACTTGACGAGCCTGAAACCGGCATCGCGGAAGAAGTCGAAGTAGTAATACAGATTGCGCAGCGAGATGCCTACACGGTCGCAGAGCTGTGCGGCGGTGTAGTTCTTGTTCTCGGTCATCAGTAGCAGCAGGTCGAGCTCGCGCTGCAGTTTGTCGTGTCTCATTTACTTGATGTTTCGGGGGTGATGGTTGAGTATCTGTTCGCGCAGGGTGGTGGTGTCGATGTGCGTATAGATTTCGGTGGTGGCTATATTCTCATGCCCCAGCATGGCCTGGATGGCTCTCAGGTCGGCCCCTCCCTTGAGCAGCGCTGTGGCAAAGCTGTGGCGCAGCGTGTGGGGCGAAATGGGCTTGTGGATGCCTGCCGCGAGTGCCGCCTGGCGTATGATGTAGAACACCATGATGCGGGTGAGGTGGCTGCCACGCCGCGAGAGAAACACATAGTCTTCTTCGCCGGGCTTGATGCGTAGATGGCAGCGGTCGGCATACCACAGCCCGAGCTCGTGGAGCGCCGTGTCGGAGATGGGCACCAGCCGCTCCTTGCTGCCCTTGCCCATGATGCGCACAAACCGCTCCTCGGTATATATCGCCGATAGCTTCATGTTGACCAGTTCGCTCACGCGCAGTCCGCAGGAGAAGAGCACCTCGATGATGGCCCTGTTGCGCTGTCCCTCGGCGGTGCTCAGGTCTATGCTTGCCTTCATCCTGTCTACCTCTTCGGGCGTGAGCACCTCGGGCAGCCGCTCTCCCGTCTGTGGCGACTCGAGCAGCTCGGTGGGGTCGTTGTCCATGCGTCCGTCAACGAGCATGAACCTGTAGAACGAGCGCAGTCCGCTAATCATCCTTGCCTGCGACGCCGGCCCGATGCCCATGTCTCTCAGCGTGCAGACAAACTGCTGCAGGTCGGAGAGCTCGATGCGGTCGATGCTCACCCCCCGCTCATGGCTGAAGGTGACCAGGTGGCCGATATCGGTGAGATAGGCAGCCACGGTGTTGGGCGAGTAGTTCTTCTCCAGTTTGAGATACCTGGCATAGGCCCTTGTCAGTGAGCCCGAAGCTGGAGTGGCGCTGTGCATGTCTTCTGTCATAGGTATGGGCATCAATATGGGGCGTGGTACATGAAAAAAGCGGATGATTTATTTTGTACTTAGCCCGATTTAAGTTAATTTTGCAACAAGCATACAGCCTTGCGGCTATGCCGTTTACAAAGTTAATACGAATTGGGATGGTGTCAAAACAAATCAAACGGTTTTTTCTAAAAAAAGCATCATCCCCCAATACGCTACGACGATGAAAATACAAATTATCAATGGCCCCAACCTCAATCTGCTCGGTATCAGAGAGCCAGGCATCTATGGCCACGACTCCTTTGACGACTATCTTGCCCATCTGCGTACCCTCTATCCCGAGATAGAGATAGACTATTATCAGAGCAATGTCGAGGGCTATCTCATAGACCGTATGCAGGAAGTGGGCTTCGACTGTGACGGCATCGTGCTCAATGCCGGCGCCTATACCCACACCAGTGTGGCTCTGCACGACTGCATCCGCTCCATCCAGGCACCCGTCGTCGAGGTGCATATCAGCAACGTACACCAGCGCGAAGAGTTCCGCCACCACTCCATGATATCCTCAGCCTGCCGGGGAGTGATAGCAGGGTTCGGACTCGACTCCTATCGTCTCGCCATCGAAGCCCTGAAAGCCAAATGACCATAGACCAGTATATCCGACAGCATATAGACCCCGAGGGAGACTATCTCTACCGCCTCTGGCGTGCCACCAACATCCATACCGTGCACGGCCGCATGGCCTCGGGCCATCTCCAGGGCCGTCTGCTCAAGATGCTCGTAGAGATGATACGCCCGCAGCGCATACTCGAGGTGGGCACATTCAGCGGCTACAGCGCCATCTGCATGGCAGAGGGACTGGGTGAGGGCGGCAAGGTATATACCTTTGAAATCAACGACGAGATGGAAGACTTCACCCGACAGTGGATAGAAGGGTCGCCCGTGGCCGACCGCATAGACTTCCGCATAGGCGACGCCAATGTCGAGGCGCCCCGACTGGGCATCATGTTCGACATGGCCTTTGTCGACGGCGACAAGCGCACCTACCGCGAGACCTTCGACACGCTGCTGCCCATCATCAGACAGGGCGGCTACATCATCGCCGACAACACCCTGTGGGACGGACATGTGGTAGACCCCGCCTACGCCAACGACAGCCAGACCCACGGCATAGACACCTTCAACGACTATATAGCCCGCGACACCCGTGTGGAAAAGGTCATTCTGCCCATACGCGACGGACTCACCATCATCCGCAAGAAGTAGAAAAACGGCATCGCCGGAAGGAAATCGACCGATTTGTTTTGTATTATGGGCGATTAGAGCTATATTTGCAACTGTTATCTACCGAAATCAAACAGTGAATATATTATATAAGGTATAGAAACCGTAAATTAAAATCATTAAATAACCTTCAACGATTATGGCAAACTTATTAGACGAGACCCAAGGTCCGGTCAACGACAATGGCCGTGATGTACATGTGATAGACCGTCAGCTCCCAGTGACCATCACTTTCCGTTCCACCCTCTTCGAGATAGCCTTGTGGGTGACTCTCCCGCTGCTCACCCTCATCTACGTGCTGGCTATGGGCGACCAGCTGGCCGACCCCACCACCGTGGCCATAGGCGGCTGCGTGGCAGGCGTGCTGCCAGGAGTGGTATTCATCTTCATGAAGATTTCGGCGCGCAACTATTTTCTCAAGCTCGAGCAGCGCATCCAGGCCGAGGCGTCCAATATAGACAACTATCTGGAGCAGCGCGTGCAGATACTGCAGAACGTGGTGGGACTGGTAAACCGCGCCATAGACCTGGACAAGGACGTGATGAAGGCCGTGGCTGCCCTGCGTGGCGGCAAGGTAAACGAGGCCAACCGCAGCGACGTCAACAGCCAGCTCAATATGGCTTGTGGCCGTCTCTTCCCCCAGGTTGAGGCTTATCCCGAACTGAAGGCCCACCAGGCCATAGCCGACGCCATGCAGCAGAACAACTATCTGCAGCGTGAGATTACGGCTGCCCGCACGGTCTACAACAGCCGTGTGACCCAGTGGAACACCGACCTCTTCTCCTGGCCTACCAAGATGATAGTGGCTGCACGACAGGGATATACCACACGTATACCTTTCACCGCGTCGGCAGAGACCCGCGAGATGGCTCGCAGCAAGTTCTTCTAAGCTGGGGGCTATGACAGAGGATATCTATGACCCCCTGGACGAGTATGCAGGCAAGTTCCGTCCGCGCTTTGAGCAGGTAGCCAAGGAGACCTTTGCCCAGCTCGCCCGCGAGGCCAATGTGGACGTGGCTGCCAACCGTGAGACCTGTCGTCTGCTGGATATGACCGAGGACGAACTGGGTTCGGTGAAGTCGAGCATCAACTGGACCACCTTCTTATGCGTCGTCCTCTGGTGCGGACTGGCCGTAGGCGGATGGGTGCTCTACTCCCAGTGGCAGGTGATAGACTCGTGGTATGTGGTGGGCATAGGTCTGGCCATGGTGGTGGCACTGATACTGCTGCTGGCCAAGGTGCATCCCCGACTGTCGCAGCTGAAGGACGAGCGCGACAATCTGCAGGACAAGGCAGAGCAGTACAAGGCTGAGGCGTGGCGCCAGATGGAGCCCCTCAACCGGCTCTACGACTGGGATGTGCTGATGCGCATGATGACCCAGACGGTGCCCAGACTGGAGTTTGACCCTTACTTCACCACCCAGCGGCTCGCCGACCTGCAGGAGATATATGGCTGGGACGGCTCGTTCAACAAGGAGCGCTCGGTCATCTACTCCCACTCCGGACTCATCAACGGCAACCCCTTTGTGCTCTGCCGTACGCGCAAGATGGAGATGGGCAGCAAGACCTATCAGGGCTCGAAGACCATACACTGGACCACCCGTGAGCGAGGGTCGGACGGCAAGATGCAAACCGTGCACCACTCTGAGACCCTCATAGCCACCGTCACCGCGCCCTATCCCGAATACTACGAGAAGACCCGTCTCATCTATGGCAACACGGCTGCCCCCGACCTGAAGTTCTACCGCCAGCAGAGCGGTATGGCCAACCGCGAGGGCTCGCTCTCCTACAAGTGGAAGCGGCGCAAACTGAGAAACAAGGCACGCGACCTGGACAACAGCGACTTTGCCATGCTCACCAATGAGGAGTTTGAGGTGGCCTTTGACACCAGCAACCGCAACAACAACCAGCAATATGCGATGCTCTTCACGCCTCTCGCCCAGTCCAGCATGCTCAAGCTGCTCAGAGACCAGGAGGTGGGATATGGTGATGATTTCGATTTCGGCAAAAACTGCATGATCAATACCATCATCTCTGACCATATCCAGAGCATGGACCTCGACATGGACCCCCGCAGGTATCACAACTACAACTACGACCAGGCCGAGCGCGACTTCTATACCCTCAATGCCGGCTACTTCCGTGCCATCTATTTCTGTCTGGCTCCGCTGCTCTGTGTGCCTATGTATCAGCAGATACGCTCGCAGCAGGACATCTATGGCCGCGATATGCAGCGCCGCAGCGCCTTCTGGGAGCACGAGGCGCTGGCCAACTTCTGGGGTCAGGACCGCTTCAAGCATCCTCGCTGTGTGACCGACTGCATCCTGAAGACCCAGTCCAAGAGCGAAGCCGACGGCAGTACCCGTGTCACCGTCTTTGCCCATGGCTACCGCGTAGAGAAGCGCGTGACCTATGTGAGCAAGTGGGGCGGCGACGGTCGCACCCATCAGGTGCCTGTCTACTGGGACGAGTATCTGCCCGTGACGGGTCAGGGCAGTATGCACATGCAGGAAGACAACAGCAGCGAAGACCCTGCCACCACCCAGCGCCAGCGTCTGGACCACATAGCCCAGGTGCTCGACCGTGCCGGCATGTCTGTCTACCGTCGGCACATCGCCTCGAAGATATAACCCAAGTTTCACCTTATTATATTATACGCGCAATGAAACCTGTAAGACTCAAATTATCTACCGTTGACCAAGCCTTGCCCACCGGCGCATCGCGCTTCTGGGGCAACCCCGACCTCCCACGCGGATTTGACTATCCCATGTACAAGGACTTTGAGGGCGACGACGTGCCCTATGTGTTTGTGTGCCAGCTGGACCTGAGCGAGCTGGCCCAGATGGATGCCGAAGGGGTGCTGCCCCACAAGGGACTGCTGTCGTTTTTTGCCAAGATAGACCACTACACGGGCAACTACTTTGACACCGACAGCATAGGCAGCGCCATCAGCGATACCGACGATGTGAGGGTCTTCTACTTTGAAGATACCCGCGACATGGAGCAGGTGGTGCTCATCGACGACGATGATATCCCCATGGCGTTTCATGAGATGAAGATTGAGTGTACGATGGAGGAGAGTATGGAGGACCACTTTGTGATGGCCGAGCCTACCTACCGTGAGTGGGAGACCTGGGACCATCCCTACGAGGACTGGCAGATACTCCTGCAGATAGACTCGTGTGAGGGCAGTGACTTTGCGCTCAACTTCATGGACTGCGGCGTGCTCGACTTCCTGATAGACCCTGCCGACCTCGCCGCCCGCCGCTTCGACCGCGTGCGCGCCATAGTGCTGTCTACCTGAGATACGCAGACATAAGTTTACCTCTATTGACGGGTGAACATATACAGGGCTGTATTCGTGTCATAAGGGGCGAACAGGTCATACTTGACCGTGATTTGGCACAACTGTATCAAGTGGAAACGTCTCAAATGAACAGGCAGGTCAAGCGTAATATCCAACGCTTCCCTGGAGACTTTATGTTTCAATTGACTAAGGAAGAGGCGGATAGTTTGAAATGCCAAAATGGCACCTCAAGTTGGGGCGGTGACAGAAGAGCGCTGCCGCATGCATTCACCGAACAAGGTGTTTCCATGCTTGCGGGGCTGCTATAATACCACAAAAATGGCACTCTATAAAGGAATTGAATGGTGACTATTGCCAGCTATATTAAGCCCCAAAACAGTCATTAGGCCGTTTGAGGTGTTATGTTATGACCTATTTGGGTTAATAAGCCATTCTGACATTGTCTACCCATAGCGTGTTGCCGATGGAGCCTATGTAGGCTCCGCCGTGACTGGAGTCAAACTGCAGAATAAGGTGGGTAGGGATGTCGTCGGCGTGTGCCCATCCTATTTCTTTGACAGGCACCATCTTGCCCTTGGAGTTCTTGGCCCACTTGGTGTCATCGCCAGTAATCAGCCCCATGTAAGGTTTGTAGAACGGCTGGTGGGTGATGTCGCCATAGTGGATGGGGAAGGAGGCGTCTTCTACCCATCCGTTGGTGTTGTTGTCAAAGCGCACCACCATGGTGCCCACGCGCTTGGCGTAGAGGTTGCCCTTGGCGTCTTCCCATCGTTTCTGCAGCAGGCAGATGCAGTCGCACATGTCTATGCCTGGCACGGTCTTCACCTTAGAGAAACCTGTCTCCTTGATGCGGTTGGGCTGGCCTGCGAGCTTCACCTTATAATCAAACATCAGCGCCTTGGGTCTTGCCGTGAAGCGCATGCCCGCATCGAGTTTGGCCATGGGGTTGGAGGTAGAGGTGATGGGTTCGAGCATCTGTCCGAGGTAGATGCTTCCGGCAGCCAACACCTTGATATTGACGATACCCAGCACCTTGCACGTCTCAATATGGGTGACGAGCTTGGCGCAATAGCCATGTCCAGGGTGGGTGTCGCGGTAAACTGACTGATTGGTCTTGATGATGCCCGACACCTTGGCCATGACATTGGATGTGCCCCATGGCGAACCAGCCCAGTTGACATAAGGTGTATTTCGCTTCCATGCCTTTGCGGGTGCAATCTCATAGAGTGTCTTCAGTTGTCCGCCGATGATGGCGCTCTCTTTCACTTGGCGTGTGACCCATTGGTTCATGTCGCCGTACTTGATGAGTACGGTTTTGGAGTACAGAGCGCTATCGTAGTCTGTCTGTAGCGTGTCTTGTTCACTTCTATAGTCGGCCTTTACCACAACGGCCATTCCCATGATGAGGGTGACTCCAAGAATTATTTTCTTCATACTCTGTTTTCCTTTCATTTTAGAGTTGTCTATGGTTGGCTCGCTCATGGCGACGGGTGCTTGTTATTTCATCCTCTTCTTCATCTGCTCCATGTCGATGGGTTGCATACACGCATCGTAGGTGCGTGGCTGGTTGTGATCGTCGATGAAGAGGCGGGGATGGTCTGTATATGACTGGCTGGCCAACGACAGTGAGTCGTTGCGGTAGCGTGTGGCTACACCGCCCATAGATAGCAGAGTATGAAACACGCTGTTGCTCTCGGCAGGGCGATGCCTGTTGACGGCAAGGTGTGTCACGATGTCGGCATGGTGCTGCTGGTAGACGGGTGAGGTCCACACCACGAGAGGCACATGGAGCTGCCAGTAGGATGGGAACGGTGAGGCGTGGAGGAAGAGATTGCGATGGTCGTCGAAGATGTCTTCGCCATGGTCTGACGTATACATCATCGCCGCACAGCCGCCTGTACCTTCGAGCGCCGTCATCACCTGGCTGAGCAGCAGGTCGGTATGGCGAATGGTGTTGTCGTAGGCGTTGATGAGCTGCTGTCGGTATGACCGTTTGGCGCCGTCATAATGGTCGGGGGTAAAGATGCGTGCGGCCTTGGGGTAGCGGTCTGCGTAGCTGAAATGAGAGCCATAGGTATGGAGTACCACAAACAGGCGTTGGCCTCGATGTGCTGTCAGTTGTTGCTGCAGTGGTGTCAGCAGATAGGTGTCGTCGGTAGTCTCGGGATGACGGTCGCGCAGGAACAGACAGTAGTCGGCCTGCTCGCCGAGGTAGTCGATCAAGGAGTGGTTGCGCTGTTGGTTGCTCAGAAATACGGTGTGATAACCCGCCTCTCTGAATGCCTGCATGATGCCCTTGGTGTGGTAGAGTATGTCGTAGTTGTCGGCATCGGCCATCGACAACAGGATGGGTACGCTCTTGTGTGTGGTATTGCTTTGGCTCATGTAGTCGGTGAAGACTGTCAGTCCGTGTGCTTTGGACAGTAGTGGGTTGGTAGGTCGGTGGTAGCCATACAGTTGCCAGTTGTCGGCACGGCTGGTCTCGCCGATGACCAGCACCAGCGTCTCAGGCACGGAGTCGGTGAAGGTGTAATGGGCGTGGTAGCTGAAGGATGCCGATACCGAGGGATAGTCGGTGGTGGCTTTCTGCCGGGTGAGCGCGATGCCAAAGTTGTATACGGCATTGAGAGGGAACAGGTCGGTCGTGGGCGCATAAGGGGTGACTCCCGCGAGTACTGTGTTGATCACTGCTGTGCTTGCGGTGGCTATGAGTGCTGGTCGGCGCTGTCGGCGCAGGAGTGTCTTGTCCAGATATAGGTGTCGCCGCCACAGTATGGCTGCCAGCGTGAGCGTGGGGATATAGATGATTACCACCCATACGATGGCAGGCATCAGTTGTGAGAGCAGTTCGCCCACCTCGCCCGGGTTTGTGGTGACGAGGTTGAGCCACATGTCGACGGCGATAGGTCCGCGCCCATAGAGATAGGTGAGTACCATCTGAAAGGCGCCTAAGAATAGCAGAGGAAAGAGCAGGATGATGGTGCGCCCCACCTTGCGCGCGAGAGTCAGCACCAACCAGTAGGCAGCCAGAGGCGTCACCACATTCAGCAGGCGTCCGCTCCATGAGAGCGACTCGGTAACGGCCAATATCAGGTTGGGAAGGATGAGCACCCCAAGAAATATGAGAAAGAATGTTTTTTTCATAAACATTGGTTTTATTGAGCCTCAAGCCGGGCATCCTGCGCTACCCTTAGAATGCCTCATTGATATTGAATATAAAACCTGTGCCTCTGCGGCTGAACCCATAGTCGAGTCGCACGTTGACACCTTTTTTGAACTGCCAGCGGTAACCGATGCCAGCGTTGGGCAGAATCTGTCGGAATCGCAGGCTACTATAGTCGGGAAACACTTCGGCGGCGCCCAACCATACCACCATGCCATTGCGATGCCAGATATGCTGGCGTAGCTCCACTTGGGCGTCGATGATATTCTTGTCGCGATAGCGCCCCTCGTAGTAGCCGCGCATACGATTGCTCGACCCCACATCAGAGAGCATGGGCCAGGGCACGTGGCCTGCCGATTGTCGTGTGTGAAATTCGCCCGCAATGACGGCACCTCTCCAGGCACGGCGATAGGTCGACACTTGCAACTCGCCCGACCAGTAGGTGTCGTTGTTGCCCAGGAATGTAGGGTTGGCTGTGAGGTCGGCCTGGACAAACCAGCCTCGAGAAGCGTTGAGCATGAAGTCGCGCGAGTCAAACGTATAGCTCAATCCCACCGACACGTCGCTCACCGTGAGCGGTTGTCCGGCCAGCAGTTGAGGAGCGCGGTTCTTGAGCTTGTAGGCGTGTACGTATTGGTAACGCACAATGGGACCGAGATAGGTGTAACGGTTGAGCGGCACAAGAAAACGTGCCATCACCTCAAACTTGGTCCGGTTGTACTTGCTCTTGTTGTCGTTGTTGTCGCTCTGCGGAAAGTTAAAGCCCCATAGGTAGGAAGGGAAGGTGTAGACATAGAGTCGGTAGTCGATCCGATAGTGTCTGTGGGGCAGGAAGGTGTTGCCTCGTAGGCCTATCATCAGAAATCCCTTGGTGGAAACGTCGCTATAGAGAGAGGCGTTGGAGAGTTTGAGGGTGCTGTCGGAGCGGTTGGTGGAATAAAGTGCCGATGCCACCAGGCCCACGCCCAGTCCTGTGTCAGAGGCGTAGTGCGGACCGCCAATGATGCCAAAGTCTATCTTCTTATCGGGCTTGGGCTTGTCGGACTCGGAAAAATACTGCAATAGTCGGGCTACCAGACTGCGTTTGGGCTGTATGGCCAATGTGTCGAGTGGGGCTGCAATGCTATCCTGCGCCCAAATCGGGGTGTGGACGGCCAGTAACATTCCTATGATAATCAAAGCCTTCATACTATTGCCATAGAAAACTTGTGCAAAGATAATATTTTTTTTCGTTATACACTTGTATTATCCCAAAAATCGAACAAAGAAGTATGAATTATGTCGTTTATCCCCGGTAATGCCCTTTGATTCGTGGAAAAACATGTCGGCCCTACTTACGATTATGAGCAGCCAAGTCCATGGCTGCCCATAATCGTAAGTAGGATTGCGGATATACTATATATTATAAGGTATAGAAGGCATCCATGAGGTCGCGGCGGTAGTTCTTGCTCACCTTGAGCTCGCGGTTGTCTTCGTAGGGATAGCCCAGTATGCAGGTGTTGTCTTGTATCATCATGATGTGGCTCACGTTGACGATATATCGCTTGTGGATTTGCACAAACGACGGCGAATAACGCAGGATGAAGTCGCTGTTGGTGCGGCTGCGCAGAATGTAGGTGCTGCCGTTGGTGCATACCGCCTCCCAGTGCTTGCCGTCGGCGTCGAAGCGGAAGAAAGCCACATCGGCGTCGCGCAGAGCTATGTGCTCGTTCATGGCGTTGACCACGAGTATGCGTGGCTGGCGCTGCTCTGCGGGGCCTGCCGCCTGGGGCAGACTGGCGAGCTTGTCTTCATAGAAGCGGGTCATGGTCTGGGCCAGGTCTTGGGGCGATGGCGGCTTGAGCAGATAGTCGAACGCCTTCTGGCGTATGGCGTCTATCATGTACTTGTCGTGGCCGGTGTAGAATACCACCTTGGTGTTGGGGTCTACTTCCTGGTGGAGCAGCTGGCAGAGCTGTATGCCCGTCATGGTGGGCATCTCGACATCGGTGAAGATGAGGTCGGGAGCCAGCTGTATGATTTCTTCTATGGCTGTGTCGGCATCGGTGCTGGTGCCTATCACCTTGACCGAATACTGGCTTTCCAGCATGCGGCACAGCACTTCGATGGCGTCGCTGTTGTCGTCGACGATGTATACGGAGGTGAGCTGTTTGCGTCCGAACATTGTGTATGGCTGTTATAAGTTATAGTTGTACTCGTCGGGCACCATTATCCATGAGCGGCAGCCCGACATGCCGTTGTCGTCCTTGTAATTGGTCACGCCGAAGGTGATCTTCTCGCGGTTGTGGTCGTTGAGTATCTGTATGGTCTGGCGCACCACCTTCATGCCGGTATGCTCGCCCACGCTGCCGGCGGTGAGTCCCACTCCGTTGTCCTTGACCTCGATGCAGGTCATGGTCTGCTCGCGCGTCACGCTGATGTCGAGCAGTCGGGGAGAGTCGGCCTTGAGCGGGCGCAGTCCGTGCTTGATGGCGTTTTCGGCGAATATCTGTATCACCATGGCTGGCAGCCGCACGCGGTCGGCATCCACATCGGGCGCCACGTGGGTGGTGTAGCTGAAGTTGTCGCCCATCTGCTGGGCTTCGATGTTGACGTAGTAGCCCACAAACTCCATCTCCTCGTTGAGGGTACTCATGAGTGCGTCGGCACGCTCCACGCCTCGGCGCAGCAGCTGGGTGAGGGTATTGAGATTGACCTCGTGTCCGTTCATCTGGGCGAGCATCTCGTGGTTGAGCGCGTTGTAGATGAAGTGGGGCGATATGCGGTTGCGGGTGTTCTTCATGCGCAGCTTGAGCATCTCCTGGCGTGCCTTCATCTCGCGCATCTGTCGGCGTCGGCGCAGCAGCACGATGGCGAAGCACATGGCGAGGATGACCACTACGGCGAAGAGGAAGAGTCCCCATGCCAGTGCGCCGAGATAGCGCTGGTGGTCTATGATGTGCTGTTGCTCGGCTATCTGCTTGTCGTGGCGGTATCTGAGCATATTGGCATTCATACGCATCTGGATGTTGGCGGTCTGCAGAGAGTCGTTGATGGTGTGCATCTGTCGGTGGGCGGTGTAGGCTTCGTCGTATCTGCCCATCTGCTGGAACACATTCTCCTTGGCCTTGAGCCTCTGCACGATGGCGGCGGGTATCATGTATTGTGGCGTGTCGCTCTCGCGGGCTATACCCAGCGCCAGGGCGTGATGGCCTTCGAGCATGGCGATGTTCATCTCAGAGGTGTGGGTGTAGTAGAGGCCGATGTCAAAGCCCACCTTGCGGAAGAAGCTGTCGGCCTGGTGTATGGCGGCTTTGGCGGGCGCTGCCTTGCCCAGACAGGCGTAGGTCTCGCCCAGGTTGGCCTGCACGGTGTAGTAGTCCCACTTTCGCTTGGGGTCGTCCTTGACCAGCTGGGCAGCCTTGAGGAAGTAGGGCAGAGCCCGTCGGTAGTTGTCCTGCAGATAATAGTCATTGCCCCGGTTGTTGTAGTAGATGAAGCGGTCGCCCTGCTGCATGTGGGGCAGCAGTCTGGCTGTGCGTTTCCACCACAGGTCGCTGTTGGTGTAGTCGGCCATGAAGGTATAGGCGGTGCTGATGCCGAGCATCACCACGATGCGAGCGTTGGGGTTGGTCTGCATCGAGTCGGCGAGCGCGAGTGCCTGAAGATACGAGTCGGCGCTGAGGTCGAGCCTTCCCATCTGGCGGTAATAGTCGGCCTGGTTGGTCAGTGCGGTGAGTATCTGTTCGCGCTCCTTGGCTGTCTGTCGCAGCAGGGTGATGGCATGGCCGTTGTAGACCTGTGCCGAGTCGGGGCGGCCCAGTATCACGCTGTTGTAGACGCCCTTGCCCAGATACCACTCGGCACGCAGCTGGTCGGTGGCCTGGTCGTGACGGTCGGCATGGCGGTCGAGATAGGCTCCAATGCGGTCGAGGGTGGCGGTCATCGAGTCTATCTTCATGTCGGTGTAATAAGCCTTGTTGAGGGTGGACAGCCAGAGATAGTAGGTGGTGCTGTCGTCGGCTTCGGCCATCTTCCGGGCGATGGCCTTCATGGCATAGTCGTCGTTGCCGGCGGCGATGGAGTCTTCTATCGCATGGCGCTGCTGCTGAAACGTGTCGTCGGTATGTCTGCAGTTGCAGGCTGCCAAGAGGAGAGAGGCAGCGATGAGGGATAATAGGTGTATATGTCTTTTCACGTGGTTCATATTCGGCAGATTGAGAGTAAGATGCTACAAGACAGCGACTTGTCGATGGCTCCCGATGGCTCTAAGCGACGGTGCGGCGGCTGTCTTAACCATACAAAGTTAGTCATTTATCACAACAGTAAACCTTTTATCCACGATTTTTTTGACCTGCATGGTTATTTTTTCCCTTTTATCCCCGTTTTCGGCCTCTTGTCGGGCTTTTCACCCTTTCAGGGCATAATGCCGGAAAAGGGGGGTTGGCAGGTGTCGCGGTTTTTCGTATATTTGCAGTCACAAGAGTTAATTACAAAAGATGTATGATGTTATCCTATGCAAACACTAACTAATCGGAATATATTTTATCTGAGTTACAAACACGCAAGGACACTATGCTGAATAGTGGGCCTTGCTCTTAAAGAAAACGAATACATAAGGAGTGCAATATGTGGAAACGATGACGTAAGAAAATACTCTCCACGATAATCCTATATTAAATCTCTCCACAGTGTTGTTGACCCATATATGGCTGAGACAGCCACAGGCTTATTTTGTACGAATCTCCAACACGACCACACATTTCTCCCCACATCATTGCACTCCTTATTGTTTGTCACAACCTTATTCTCAACTGCATCTCTATATCGGTCTGCGAGCTGGCGTCTATCTGCTGCAGGCCCGACGATATGTGGTCGCGGTCGAAGTAGTCGGTGGTGGCTGCCTTGAGCGCTATCATCACCCTGCGCGACAGTGTGGCGCGGGCTGTGAGTGCGTAGCGTATGCCGTGGCCGTAGAATGCAGGATTGGCAAACGAGTAGAGCAGTCCGTACTCGTAGCCATAGAGGCGGCTTTCGTAGTCGTTGGTGTCAAAGTAGGAGAGTGCGGCGGAGAGCTGCAGCCAACTGCCGGCGTAGCGTATCTGCTCGGCGGCGCTCCATCCCATGCTGCTCTCGCCATTGGTGCTGTAGGCCATGCCCATCTGTGTCTTCGAGGTCCATCGTCCGCTCTGTATGCTGAGTGTAGTCTGTGCGCGGTGGGTGGCATAGTCATCGAGAGCCGTATGGGTGGCATTGTCCTTCTGCCGCAGCTTGATGCGGTAGCGCGTCTGCCATGTGAGCAGTCGACGGCGATACTCTATCTGCAGGAGATTGTCAGACGCGTGGGAGGCGAAGGACACGCCGTAGCGGGGCCAGGTGAAGTAGGCATAGTCGGTATAGGCGAGCAGGTTCCAGTGGCGCGCCAGGTGCCAGATGGCAGAGAGGTAGAGTCCGTTCTCATTGCTCACCTGGGTGCCTTCGGCAAACGAGCGGCCCATGAGGGCATGGTAGCGGTAGCTGTAGAAGCGCTGGATGGCTATGAGCGACAGCGACTGGGTGGGGGAGAAGCTGAGGCGGTTGATTGTGGCTATGCCGCCGCCGTCGCCCGTGGCTGTCTCTCCGGAGAAAGCCCACTGGGGTGACAGCCAGCTGTACTCGGCGCCGATATTCCAGAACCTGTCGCCCGTGGGAGCATATCGGCGGTAGAGGGCAGTGGTGTCGGGGCGCAGCAGTCGGTTGTAGCTGTTGTAGACTCCCGTCAGCCCCAGTCGCAGTCCGCCGTGGTGATAAGCCACATTGGCTCCCCACAGCGTCTGGGCGGTGTTGTGGCGTCGGTCTATTTCGCTCTGGGTGCGGTGGTAGCCGCTCTTGAGCAGGGTGGCCACGGTAAGCGAGTCAGAGTTGAGCGTGGCATCGACGAGGCGGTGAGAGGCAAAGAGGGTGGCTTCGATGCGACTGCTCAGGTCTATCGTGGCAGCGGCTCCCTGCAGATAGTTGGCTTCAGAGCGCGACGAGTGTCCGCTTATCACGGTACTCTGGCGTCCCAGGCCGTTGAGTGCCGACAGTTTGCCGAAGCTGTAATTGGTGTTCATCACCAGTCCCGACCCTATCCGCAGTCGGTAGCGTCCCACCACCAGTGAGCGCAGCCATCCCCGGTTCTGCAGTTGGATGTAGAAACTGTAATAGTCGTATCCCATAGAGTTGGGCTGACTGAAGAAGGGTTCGCCTGCATCCTGCGCGCCCACAAGTCCCACCTTGACATCCTGTCCGTAGTTGAAGGTATATCTCACCCAGTGGCGGTAGGGATAACCCAGATAGCCATGGTCGTCGCCGCGACGGTCATAGCAGGGCAGTTTGAAGTAGCCCATAGCCTCGTGCTTGCCATATTTCAGGATATTGTCGAGCGAGAACGCTTTCTTGTTGCTCGCCGGTTCACCGAGATAGGCAAAGTATTGCAGGAGTCGCATCCGCCGTTTGTCGGTAATGTCGGCCACCAGCAGCTCGGCCCATGTATGCACCTCGCCCACCTTATCTATATATTCCACCAGCCGCAGATACTCTTCGGGCGTGATAAAGGGCAACTGTCTGAGTTGCTCGGGAGTAGAGTGATTGAGGTTGATGGGGTTGGCAGCGAGTTCGCACAGCTCGTCGTAGCGCTCGCTGATATCCTCGTTCTCGATGTCTTCTATCAGCCCCGACTGCATCAGATATTCCTCCCAGGGCTGGCGCGACTGGGCAGATATGTGTAGGGTGGCAAGCAGACACAGGGCTGCGATAAGCCATACTCTTCCGTGTTTCAATAGGCGTGACATCTGTAGTAATGTGGTTTGCAGTAGTTATTATATGTAGAGACTCCATGCGCTGTTCTTCATCCACGGCTGGAGCGGGGAGCGTCGTCGGTTGCCGCATGCCCCTCTGTATGAAGACCGGTCATAGGTTCCCTATGTTTATGTAAGATAATCGCTGTCACAAAGATACTGCTAATTGTTCAGAGAGGAAAACTTATTTGGATAAATTTCAGATAATGTGTAGTCTTGGTTGGCATTTGATGGTAAAAATGGTTATTCCCTCTTAGTTCTATCGCGATTAAACAACTCAGCCATCTGGATTTGTGTCAGCCATATGGTATCATTTTCCAGCTTTACATTCCAGCTGCACACTTCCGTCTTGCGAACGGTATATTTCTATCGAATTGCTCATTTAGTCTCTGTTGTGTGTTAGCCCATCCATTGCCTTACAGTCCTCTCTCAGCCCAATCGCCACGGTCCAGGTTGCGGTATCCGATGGCTTCGCTGATGTGCTGCACCTCTACACGGTCACAGCCGTCGAGGTCGGCGATGGTGCGGGCTACTTTGAGGATGCGGTTATAGGCGCGGGCGGAGAGGGAGAGACGCTCCATGGCGGTGCGCAGGAGTGCGATGGAGGCCTCGTCGGGCTCGGCAAACTGGTGTATCATGCGCTCGGTCATCTGGGCATTGCAGTGGATGCCCTTGAAGTCCTTGTAGCGGGCGGTCTGGATGTCGCGGGCCTTGATGACGCGTTCGCGGATGACGGCGCTGGGTTCGCCCGGCTCCACCTTGGAGATGTCCTTGAAGGGTACGGGCGTAATCTCGCACTGGATGTCGATGCGGTCGAGCAGCGGACCGCTGATGCGGCCGAGATACTTGGTTATCTGCCCTGGGCTGCAGACACAGTGGTGGGTGGGGTCGCCGTAATATCCGCAGGGACAGGGGTTCATTGAGGCGATAAACTGGAAATTGCAGGGATATTCGATGCTGTATTTGGCACGGCTGATGGTGATGCGGTTGTCCTCGAGCGGCTGGCGCAGCACCTCGAGGGTATGCTTGTTGAACTCGGGCAACTCGTCGGCAAAGAGCACACCATTGTGGGCCAGGCTTATCTCGCCGGGCATGGGGTTGGAGCCGCCGCCCACGAGTGCCACCTCGGAGATGGTGTGGTGCGGACTGCGGAAGGGGCGCTGGGTGATGAGCGACGTGTTGCCGCCCAGCTTGCCGGCGATGGAGTGTATCTGCGTGGTCTCCAGACTCTCTGCCAGCGTGAGTGGCGGCATGATGGTAGGGAAACGCTTGGCCATCATAGACTTGCCCGAGCCGGGAGGCCCGATTAGTATCACGTTGTGAGAGCCTGCCGCTGCCACTTCGAGAGCGCGCTTCACGTTCTCCTGTCCGCGCACATCGGCAAAGTCGATGTCAAACTGGTACTGGCTTTCATAGAATTTCTTGCGCGTGTCGATGACGGTGGGCTCAAAGTCTTTCAGCCCGGTGACGAGCTGGATGACGTCCATGATGGTGTCCATGCCATAGACCTCGAGGTTGTTGACCACGGCGGCCTCCATCACGTTCTGCCGTGGCACGATGAGGCCTTTGAACTTCTCGGCACGGGCGCGGATGGCTATGGGCAGGGCGCCCTTGATGGGCTGCAGATGGCCGTCGAGACTCAGCTCGCCTACCATCATATACTGGTTCAGGCAGTGGCTCTCTATGCCTCCGCTGGCAGCCAGTATGCCGATAGCCAGAGGCAGGTCGAAGCTGCTGCCTTCCTTGCGTAGGTCGGCGGGAGCGAGGTTGATGGTGAGGTCGGCTATCGGAAACTTGTAGCCGTTGTTCTGCAGTGCGGCGGCGATACGGTCTTTGCCCTCCTTCACCGCCGAGTCGCCCAGTCCGGTGAGATGATACATCACACCTCGCGTTACGTTGACTTCTACGGTGATAGTGGTGACTTCCATGCCGTTGACGGCAGCACAATAGGTTTTGACCAGCATAATAGTGTTATTGATTTAAGCGGTAGATGACAGTGTGGATGTTATAAAAAAACGGCGCATCAGAGCATTCGCTCGATGCGCTGTTTGAGTTCGTCGTTGGTCAGTCCCTTTGCTATCACCACGCCATTGTTGACCAGTATGTTGTCGGGGATATCAAAGAGAGAGAGCGAGTGTAGAGTAGGGCTTTCGAGCATCTTGCCGTCGCATATCACGGGCCAGGGTATCGAGTCGCGTTTGGCGATGGCCCTGCATTGGTTGCGGTTGGGGTCGACGCAGAATCCTATAATCTTCAGTCTGCCCTTGCTGCTCTTGGCGAGCGTGCGCATGTCTTGCAGCATGCGTTGGGCATCGTAGCTCCAGGTGGCATAGGCCATGATTACGGCCAGCCCCTTGCCGAGGGTAGCGTTGTCTATCTTCTTGTTGTCGACATCGACTGTAGAGAAGCGTGGCAGGCGTTTACCTACCGTCACGCGCGACAGCTGCTTGAGCTGTTGCTCATAGTGTGCCAGCAGCGCGTTCTTGGGCTGAGCCTTGCGCATGGTGCGACACAGCTGCAGCGCCTTGGCATAGTCGGGCGTGGCGCCGGAGATGAAGTAGCGGCGCAGCAGATAGTTGCTTACCACCGATTCGGGGTGGTCGTCTATGAACTGCTCAGCGCGTTCCAACACCTGTGGCGGGTTGGCGGTGGCTATCTGCTCTCTGAAGTCGTTCATCAGCTCGTTGGTCTTGGTGCCTTTGACCTTCATCTCCTTCAGATGCGAGGCGTCGCCTTCTATCTTGACGCTCTTGCCGGGCTCGGCAAAGATGGGCTGTTCGGAGAAGTTGGGGAAAACCATTACCAGCGTGGTGGGAGCAGTGCACATCACTTCGTAGCTCATGCGTCCGCCTTGCAGACGGATGGTGTCGATGCCGTTGATGCCGCCCTCGGGGCTATAAACGTAAAACTCACCTTGGTCCATGTTGAGTAGTCGGCCTTCGATTTTGAATCGGTCTCCAGCCGAGCCACACCCTGCAAGGACTAAGGTGAGCAGTATAAAGAGTGTTGTTCTGTTTATCATTTCATATTGGCAAACTCCAGGTCATTCTCGGCATAAGCCTTCAGACTTGGGTCCTTCTGCAGAGCCTCCTTCAGGTAGGAGTTGGCAGCATACTTGTTGCCCTGACGAGCGCTGACGATGGCGTGCAGATAAGAGGTAAGACCGTTGGGGTTCTTGATATTGTTCAGAGTAGCCTTGGCAGCAGCATAGTTCTTGTTGAGCAGCTGAGCCAGAGCGGCGCTGTTGTTGTAAGAGTCCTTGAAGTACTCCTCAGCCTGAGCGTAGTTGCCCTTGGCGATGCTCAGATTGCCCAGAGCCTCGTTGAGAGCGTTGGCATCGGCAGCCTTGGCGATGAGGTTCTCAGCCTCTGCCACGTTGCCGTTCTTGAGGGCAATCAGACCCAGTGTGGCGTTAGCCTCGGCAGCGTTGTTGCTCTTGGTGATAGCCTGTGCCAGCAGTTCCTTGGCCTTGGCTTCGTCGCCTCTGTTGAATGCCATGACAGCCAGGTTGTTCAGCGGACGATAGTCGTTGGTGTAGAGCTGAGCGGTCTTGGCATAGATTTCTTCCTTCTTGGCAGCATCTTCCTCGAGAGTAGCGTAGTAGAGCAGCTCGTCGGCAGACAGCTTGGCAGCGTCCTCGTTGTACTGAGCCTTAATCTGCTCGTCGTTGCGGCCGATGGTCTCGTAGTGGATGATGAGGCGTGAACGACGCAGCTCGGGCAGGATTGCGTCAGCCAGCTCGCGGAAGCCCTCGCTCATGTTGCGAATCTGCTGCTCGCGCTCCTGGGGGTCCTTATACATAGACAGCACGCGCAGGATAACATCCTTGTCCTGGATGTCGCTGGCCTGTACCAGCTGCTGGAAGCCTTCCCAGTCCTGGGCTGTGTAGTGAGCGTCGAGGTTGCCCTCAACACCGGCAGACTTCATCTCCTTGCGTACGTACTTCTCTGATACGTTCTGGCGCTTGTTGGCCAGCTTGTCGTTGAACTTGAAACCACCCTCGGGAGAAGCGTAAGCCTGGATTTCCACGTTCTGGAGGTTCAGGCCTTCACGGTCCTTGTTGATTTCCTTGAGCAGCTTGACAAACTCGCCTACAGAGTTGTTCTTGAGCTCGCTCTTGCGCAGATTGGCCTGGTTGATGAGGAACTTGATGTTGGCTTCCTGCTTCTTGGCCTTAACGCGCTGGAAAGAGTCGAGAGCCAGACAGCCACCGCCATTGGTGAGGGCCTGACGATAGAGCTCTGAAGTGGCGATGATGCCATAGTTGACCTTAACGGCGGGAACATTGTATACCTTCTTGCCACGACGGGCGTCGAATGTCAGATACATATCGCTCTTCTGCATCTCAGGGGTGTATGCAAAAGCAGTCTTCATGGTGTAGTGACCACCCATGCGGTAAGAGATAACCTGGTCGTTGCCCATTACCTTTTCGCCCTGGAATGTGGCGGCTTCGCCCTTGACCACCTTGCCGTCGCCAAAGCGCAGCTCGGGGGTGACTGTTACCACGGCCTTCTTCTTCATATACTTCTCGGGGAATGCGCCGTTGACAGTGGCTGATACCACGCCGGCCTGAGTCTCGAGAGGTTTGGGAGTAACTGTGAAATTGTCTGCAGACAGGGGTCCCATCTTAGAGCAAGATGTCATCATGAGGAATGAGCCTGCGGTTAACGAAAATAAAAGAGTTTTACGCATAATGTTTTAGAAATAAATAATTATAGAGGTGCCGCGAGCGGGACTCGAACCCGCACAGCCATTACTGGCCAAGGGATTTTA
>OLSX01001098.1_pt1 | contig 26540 bp, 15 predicted proteins | sample 1673141 | NCBI WGS metagenome assembly OLSX01 (sample SAMEA3136759, study PRJEB25190) | human gut metagenome | biome: human gut; feature: human-associated habitat; material: faeces | place: Austria | collected 2013
TGAAGAGGTGATACTCACGACCAGTGATCTTAGTCATCTCCTGGCAGTACTTCTCCACTACCTCAGGGATGCGGTCGTAGTACTCGTTGCTAGCCTCACGGTGTGTGAAGAATGTCTCAGGGTTCTCAGCAGTACCGCGTGTAACAGGACGCTCTGGTGTAAGAGCACGGTCGCGGAAACGCTTGATATACTCTGGGTTTACCAATGGACGGATGTCTTCCATATCCATCTCCTCGATCTTGTGGTACTCGTGTGATGTACGGAAACCATCGAAGAAGTTGATGAAAGGTACAGAAGTCTCAAGTGTAGCGAGGTGAGGAACAGCCGAAAGGTCCATAACCTCCTGTACTGAACCTGAGCAGAACATAGCGAAGCCAGTCTGACGGCAAGCCATTACGTCCTGGTGGTCACCGAAGATACAGAGTGAGTGTGAAGCCAATGTACGTGCTGAAACATTGAATACACATGGTAGCAACTCGCCTGCAACCTTGTACATGTTAGGAATCATCAACAACAGACCCTGTGAAGCAGTGTAAGTTGAAGTGAGGGCACCAGCCTGAAGAGAGCCGTGCAATGCGCCAGCAGCACCAGCCTCTGATTCCATTTCCTGGATAGAAACTCGCTGACCGAAGAGGTTCTTGCGACCCTTGGCAGCCCATTCATCTACGTGCTCAGCCATCGGAGATGACGGAGTGATAGGATAGATAGCAGCGACCTCTGTGAACATGTAGCTCACGTGAGCGGCAGCTGTGTTACCATCACATGTGATAAACTTTTTTTCTTTAGCCATTTTGATATAAATAAAATGTTAGTGTATAGTTTACTTAATAAGTATTTTTACTTCTTTAATGCTATGTTGAAAAGCACAGACGCCTTACCTTATTAATATAGCAACCATAGTATCAGTATAGCAATCCGAACATCCATAGAGGAATGTGGTTGTCGTGACCGATGGTTGAGTTGTATTCGGCATATATAGAGTCTGGCATATAGCGCTGTTTTGTTGTTTGCTGCGAGTCGACGATACGGAATGTCTTGTTCTCGTCAACAATGTAGCAAGCGTCCTTGTTGCCTTGGTTTACCTTGTGGTTCTTCCATATGGTGTTAACAAAGAATGTCTCCATAATGTCTTGAGTATTTGCCACGATTGGGTAAATGGCATACATCAAGTTGGGATTGTACATCATTATCTTTGATGGTTTCTTTGGAAACTCGTCGCCTACATGGTGTATCATATTTATCAGGCGAGCATCCGAAAGATACTTGATGTAGTTCATTACAGTGGCTCTGCTTGTCTCTATCTCGTTAGCGAGATTGCTTATATTTGGAGCCTTTGGACCTTCCAATGCAAGTAGGTAGAACAGTTTCTTTATCTTTGTAAGATATTTCAACTCTATCTGCTTTATCAAAAGTATGTCCACCTCTGTAGTCATATTCATCGTCTTCAGCAAGTTCTCCTCGAAGTTGCGGTGCTCTCGGAAGAATGGATAAAATCCGTGGTGGAGATAGTTTTCGAAATGAAGCGGTATGTCTACTTTATGTGCCAAATAGTGGGCAATTTGTTCGTGTCGTTTAATGATGTCGTCGAGGGTGTATATAGGTATGTCATTACCGGTCATTAAATTAAGGTATTCGCGGAAGGAGAATCCTCTGAGGTTGTAGCTCTTCACTATTCCACAGAGCTCGGGGTTCTCTTCTTTCAGTCGCATAACGCTTGAGCCTGTGAATACTATCTTAAGTCCTGGACATTTGTCGTAGCACAATCGTAATTCACGGCTCCAATCTGGTTGCTTGAATACCTGGTCGATAAGCAACACACGTCCTCCACGATTGTAGAAGTCGGCTGCAAAGTCGGCTATTCCGCGTCCCTGAAAATAGAAGTTATTCATATTTATGTAGAGACAACGGTGGTTGTCGGCATCAAAATTTTCTTTGGCGTATTGCAGCAGAAATGTGGTCTTTCCTATGCCACGCGTACCTTTGATGCCAATCATACGGTCGCTCCAGTCAATTTCGTCCATTAAAGTACGTCTGACTGGCGCGTCGGTGTGTTCGACGAGGTATTTATGTGTTTTAAAGAAAGCTTCCATTTCGCTTTGATTTGTTTCTTTTTAAAGTTTGTTATTTATGATTGAATGTGGGCGGTTTGTGTGTCAATGTGCGATGTCTTTCACATGTATTATGGCCAATGTGTTGCAGACAAATACACAACGACTGCCTAACCCTCATTATTAACTATGCAAAGTTAGCATTTATTTCTTTATTTGCAAACTCTATGTTGCAAAATATCTATTTTTTTTATTTTTTTGCATTATATACCTGCCTTGTCTTTTTAGCATAGACGGTTATACATGCAAAACACAATAAGGGAACAATGAAGGAGTTGCTCATATTTGTCATGTCGGCTATCAATCCCATAAGTACGGGGGCTATTGCTCCGCCAACAATTGACATTATAAGATATGAGGATGCCTGCTTTATATGCTCTCCGGCTCCACGTAAGGCTATAGCGAAGATTGTTGGGAACATGATGCTCTCGCAAAGATAGCAAACAAAGAAGGCTACTATGCCAAGTGTTCCTACTCCGGTTAGTAGTATTGCCATGGATAATGTTGCTAACATGGCACAGTGTTGAAGCACGCGTTCGGCTTTGATACGGGCCATTATCCAGCTTCCACCCAATCTGCCTGCCATAAATAGTCCCATGCCTCCAAACGATAACAATAATGCTGCAGTGCGGTTGCTGATGCCTGCATTGTCGGTTACGTAGTTGATGAAGAAGCTATTGATGCCAGTCTGTGCAGCTACATAAAGGAATAGGGCAAGAAGCCCGAAAGTAAATGTACGGCTTTTCCATAAGGATGTTGCTTGTGCCTTGTCAAGTGATGGAGTCTCTTTAGATGATAAATCCTCTTTGGATGCAGATTCTGAGCTTTTTTGATCATTGCCAATTTCTGGCAACTTGATTTTAGCGAACACCATTGCCACGCACAGTACCACTACACCTATTATAATATAAGGTATAGAGATGTTGTTGTTACTGTTGTTGTCTGAGAATAGAAGCAATCCGCCTACAAGTGGGCCAACAATCCATCCAAGACCATTGAATGATTGGGCAAGGTTGATGCGGCGTTCGGCTCCATCCTTGTTGCCAAGTACTGTTACGTAAGGATTGGCTGCGGTCTCTAGGCATGTCAGTCCGCAACCAATGACAAAGAGCGAAAATAGGAAGAACGGGAATGACAGCAACTTGCCACCTGGTATAAACAGCAAAGCACCAACTCCGTACAGAAGCAGGCCAGTTATAACACCGGCTCGATAGCCGAATCGCTTGATTATCATTCCAGCTGGTATGGCCATAAGGAAGTAGCCTCCGTAAACCACGGCTTGCACAAAAGCTGATTCGGTTTTGCTTACGCCCATGGTTTCTTGAAAGTGCTTGTTTAGCACGTCGAGTATGCTGTGGGCAAATCCCCATAAAAAGAATAGGGTAGTGATAAGAATGAATGGCAGTAGATAGTTTCTGCCTTTGGCATCTTTGAAAAGCTTCTTATTGGTTTCCATTATTAGTTTTAATATAATAATTTATAAATGTGCACAGTTAGTGTCTGTGCCGTTAAGCATATGCAAAGGTACAACAAATTAATTGAAGTAGGCTGTTTTTTACAGTTCTGTTATATGGTTTTGGTTGAAGATTGCTTGTGGATAAGAAAAAATAGGTAATTTTGTACTATAAATATAAATGCTTAAATGATGAAAGATTCTAACGAGATACGTATTCATGTGTTTAATCCTGAACACGACATTGCCCTTGCTGCCAATCAGAAGCGTTTCACGGCACCTCATGCTGGTAGACAGATGCGTGCTGACCTTGGCTTTATCCCAGCTTTATGGGCCAATGATTCCGACTTTGTGATTGTTGATGACGTTGAGGCTGCATTAGAGGCCGTGCGACATATTAGGAAAAATGCTCATAAGGTGGAGTTTATAACGCTTTCCGACTTAAAGAAACTTGAGCTATCTGATAATGTGCATGTACAGATTATGCCATGGGGATGGGATTGTACCTTAAAAGAACAGTTGTTGCGTGCCGACAGCCGTCTGGAGGCTTTCATGCCAGATGATGCTTCCATAGATATTATGCGACAGCTTAGCAACCGACGTTTTGCCTCCGAGCATTTGCTTCCTATCTTGCACGACACCAATTGTAAGGTTGTAGGCGAGAGTAGTTATTGCGAGACAGAGGCTGATGTATTGGCTGTAATGTTGCGTTATGGCACAAGTGTGCTTAAGTCGCCTTGGAGCAGTAGTGGCCGAGGTGTGCGTTATGTTCCTGCAAAACAACCAGACGAGCATGTGTTGGGTTGGGTGCGCAATATTCTGCGTCAGCAGGGTGGAATAATGGTTGAGCCTCTTTATCCAAAGGTATACGACTTTGGTATGGAGTTTTATGCCACAGCCGAAGGCGTTATTGAGTATCGTGGTTTGTCGTTGTTTGCCACTCGTGGCGGAGCTTATACTGGTAGCATATGTGCTACCGAGTCTGATAAGCGCGAGATGTTGTCGCATTATGTCGACTTGAAGTTACTCGACCGAATCTGTAGTCAGATAAAGAAAATACTTGCCAATCAGTTTAAAGACAAGTATGTAGGACCTTTCGGTATTGACATGATGTCGATAGCCAAGGATGGTGAAGATGGTTTCTGGTTGCATCCGTGTGTAGAACTTAACCTTCGTAGAACCATGGGACATGTGGCATTGGCGCTCACACCTACCCAATTTGAGGCACGTCGACTGATGAACATTTATTATGCAGACAAGTATCGTGTGCGCATTCAGAATGTTAACGACAATCTTCTAAATACAGGCCTTGCTTAAGTTTTTTCAATACTATAATTATTGACACATAATAAAACAGAGAAAGCCATAACACATAATCCGTTTTTGGATTTGTGTTATGGCTTTCTCTGTTTATTCAAGTCTTGCAAGTGTAGAAGTTCTTTGCTGATTGTTTAGCCTAAAGTATTTTGCTTTTGCTATGTTTTATAATATGCTTAGCAAGAACTTCTATAATTGCTCTACTTGCTATTTCTTAATATTTGGCTCCTCAAGTCCGAAACCTCTCTTCTTGTCAAGAGCCTTCAGATATATGGCGAAGAGCAATGCCAACACGCCGAAGCTTGCGAATACAATGAGTGGTACTGTGTAGTCGTAAGGGATAAAGTCGGCGCCAGCATTTTTGGCTGCGATAACTGCCGGGTTGTTTTCGTTGGTAGATGCTAGGAGGTTGCCGATGAGTTTCGGCACGAAGCAAAGGCCAATGTTCTGTACCCAGAAGATAAGACAGTAGGCCGAACCAAGTATCTTCTCGTCAATAATCTTTGGTACGCTTGGCCACAAAGCGGCAGGCACGAGAGCGAAAGAGATACCCAATAGCACAATGGTAGAGTAGGCGATAAGTGCACTCTTTGTCTCTGGCAATACAAAGGCAAATACAAGGTGGCAGCAGATAAGGAGCATGGCACCAAATATAAGCATTGTGGCACCCTTACCCTTGCGGTCAAGGAAGTTGCCAAGGAACGGTGTGATTACAGCAGCTCCGATAGGGAACCAACGGAAGATGTTGGCTGCATCCTCTGGCGAGATGCCGTCGAGGTTACATTGTAGCATGTTTGCTCCATAACGCTGGAATGGGAATATAGCCGAGTAGTATAGCACGCAGAGGAGGGCTACAATCCAGAATACCTGTGAAGAGAATATCTTGCCAAGGTCGCTGAACTTGAACTCTTCCTCCGATTCGCCACTTTCTTCTGTGTCGCCCAACTGCTTATCGAGAGCCTTATCCATGAATGTGAACACGGTGAATGTAATAAGTCCGATGAGCAGCAATACTGTACAGAATGCAACTGGAGCTACAACTGTGCCGAAGTGGCTTGCGATAATTGGAGATATTGAGAAGATAGCAAACACACCAACACGGGCAATTGCCATCTCAAGACCCATAGCAAGAGCCATCTCCTTACCCTTAAACCATTTAGCTATTGCCTTTGATACAGTTGTGCCTGCCATCTCGCAGCCACATCCGAAGAGCATAAAGCCGAAGCATGCCATCTTGGCACTTGCAGGAAGTGTTACCCACCATGAGTCGAGCCAATGAGAGAAAGCTGTTGTTGCAAACCAGTCGGTAATACCGATGAACTTGATTAATGCACCAATGAACATCATTGACGACGACAGCAAACCTGTAAAGCGAACGCCCATCTTGTCGAGGATTACACCTGCGATGATGAGGAAGCCCAACACGTTAACAATATACTCGGATGCGGCATAGGTACCGAAGGTGTCAGGACCCCATCCCTTCTCGCTCTCCATGAGAGCCTGAATTGGTGACATTACATCGACAAACATGTAGCCGAAGAACATCATTGAAGCGATAAGTACAAGGGCTGTCCAACGTGCCCATGCCTTATCGTTCAACAGTTGATTTACTTTTTGAACCATAATATAAGTTTTTAATTTTGATTTTTGAATTTACTTCAGCCACTTGTCTAGCCATCCAAAGAATGTGCGCTGCCACAATACACCATTTTGTGGTTTCAATACCCAATGGTTCTCATCTGGATAGATAAGCAGTTCTGCTGGTATGCCACGTAGGCGTGCTGCATTAAAGGCTCCAAAACCTTGGTTTGCATTGATGCGGTAGTCCTTCTCGCCGTGTATGCAAAGGATAGGTGTATCCCATTTGTCTACAAATTTGTGTGGCGAGTGCGAATAGGTGCGCTTGGCACGGTTTGTCTTTACATACTTCCAATAGGCGTCGTCATACTCCCAGTTAGAGAACCATGCCTCCTCCGTATCTGTATACATCGACTCAAGGTTGAATGCTCCGTCGTGTGCAATGAATGCCTTGAAACGCTTGTTGTGATGACCTGCAAGATAGTATACCGAGAAACCTCCGAAACTTGCACCTACACATCCCAAACGGTCCTTGTCTACATAAGGCAGGTTGTTGGTGGCATCGTCGATGGCCGATAGATAGTCGTCCATACATTGACCGGTCCAGTCACCCGAAATAGATTCATTCCATTCCGAACCGAAACCTGGCAAACCGCGGCGGTTTGGAGCAATAACGATATAGTCATGTGCTGCCATTATCTGGAAGTTCCAACGATAGCTCCAGAATTGGCTTACAGGACTTTGCGGACCACCCTCACAGAACAACAATGTAGGATATTTCTTGTTCTCGTCGAAGTGTGGTGGAAGTATAACCCATACCAACATCTGCTTGCCGTCTGTCGTCTTTACCCAGCGTTCCTGAACCTTACCCATTTCAAGCTGGTCGTAGAAGGCCTTGTTCTCCCATGTCACCTGCTGCACCTTTGTTTTCTTTACGTCCTTTCCAGGAGTAACGATATATAGCTCGTCGGCCTGTGATATGCTGTGACGCGATGCCAGGATCTTGCCAGTATTGCCAAGCATCTGTATAGAGCCAAAGTCCATCCAGTCGTCTGTCAACTGCTTTACTTCGCCGTTGATGTTGGTCTGATACATGTTTACGCAAGCGTGCCAGCATCCGATAAAGTATAGAGTCTTCGAGTCGGCTGCCCAACAGAATGCGTCAACATTCGAGTCGAACTTTTCTGCAACATATTTCTTCTCGCCAGTAGCCAATGTGTATACGCAAAGGCGATTGCGGTCGCTCTCATATCCGTCGTGCTTCATCGACTGCCAAGCCACATATTTGCCATCGGGCGAGAACTGAGGATTTGTGTCATATCCTACGTTTACATCACCTTCCTGATGGTTCACTGCTTGGTTCTTCATAGATGTTGTAGGATCTACTTCTGGTGCCTTGTAGCCTTCGGGCTTGCAAAGATTCTTGGTAGAACCAGTCGCAATATCATATAGGAATATGTCCGAGTCGGTAGAGATGGCATAGTTTACTCCCGTCTTCTTGCGGCAAGTATAGGCAATGGTCTTTGAGTCGGGACTCCAAGCCAATTGCTCTATACCTCCAAACGGAGCCATTGGACATTCGTATGGCTCACCCTCGATAATGTCTTTACCGTTGTCTACACCGTTCTCTGTAACATTAGCCACAAAGGGATGGGCAACTGTCTCAACATAATGGTCCCAATGACGGTAGTTTAGATCGGTAACAACTCGACCTGTAGCCAATGGAAGGTCGTCTGGATTCTTTTTTATACTCTCATGATAGGGTAGCGACTTGATAAGCAATACCTTCTTCTCGTCTGGCGAGAATTTAAAGCCCTCGATGTCTATGTCGCTCTTTGTAAGCTGACGGCGGTCAGATCCATCGGCATTCATTGTCCACAACTGACCCTTTGAAAGAAAAGCAATGCGCTTGCCTCCATTAATCCATGCGGCATCAGTTTCGCTTGCGGCTGTATTTGTTAATGTACGTTGACGCTTTCCATCGGCCGACACGGTGTACAGCATCTGGTGACTCTTGTTCTCCTTTACGCTGTAGTAGCCCACCTGATAGGCAATAGTCTTACCGTCTGGCGAAGCTGTTGCTCCACCAATACGTCCCATAGCCCAAAGGGTTTCGGCTGTCATACGGTCGCCCTTGCTGATAGCAGCCACGTCAGTAGTTTTGCCAATCATAGTCTGTGCCTCTGCATTGACGCTGGCGCAACCTATTGCGGCAGCGACAGCTAATGTTAATGTTTTGTTCATTGTTTATTGTTAAGAGTAATGATTCACAATAAAAAAGATGTATATATTAAATATAAACGTAAGGAGGGTGTGTCAATACTCTACAAAAGAAGGCTTTCCCCAATTTGCAAGTCTTGATACACCCTTCTACATTATATTATATAATTACAATCCCTTGCGCTTGCGCTCAAGTTCCTCACGTTTGCGTTGTAGCTCCATCTGCTGCTCCTGCATAGCCTGAAGGCGTGCTGCAAGACCGCTAAGCTTCTTTGGGTTATTCTTGTTTTCCTCATACTTCTTCTCGAGAATTGCCAGAAGCTTCTCGTCATTTGTAGTCTTGCGCAAAGTCCACATGATGGCTGCGCTGAAGAACAGCGAAACAAAGTAGTAGAAGTTCAAGCCTGCTGAGTAGTCGTTGAACATGAAGAAGAACATTACCGGCATAAGGAACATCATCCATTGCATCATCTTCATCTGCTCAGCCTGCTGTCCTACCATCTGGTCGCGCTGCTGGCGCATGGTCATAAGCGAGTATAGTACATTGGCTACACAGAAGAGGATACATGTTAGCGAGAGGTGGTCGCCTATAAGCCATAGATTTGTGTTCCACTCAAGTATAGGATCGTAGGTAGAGAGGTCCTTTATCCAAAGGAAGCTCTCGCCACGAAGTTGAATGGCGTTAGGCACAAAGTTGAACATTGCAATCCAGATAGGCATCTGTATAAGCATAGGCAGACAGCCCGATAGTGGCGATACACCATATTTTGAATATTCTGCCATCATAGCTTGCTGCTTCTGCATTTGGTCCTCAGGCTTGTTTAGGTGCTTTGTTGCCTCCTCCAATTTCGGTTTCAGCACGCGCATTTTTGCCGAGCTCATGTAGCTCTTCTTCACCATAGGATATGTTATGAGCTTGAGAAGCAAGGTGATGAGAATGAGCACAATACCCATGTTGATGTTCAGACCAGTGAGGAAGTCGAACACATAGATAGTAAACCAACGGTTGATGATGCGGAAGAGCGGCCATCCAAGATAAACGAGGCGTTGCATCTCCAAGTCCTTATTGAACTGGCATTCCTTCTCCACACGGTTCAACAGACGGAAGTCGTTAGGACCAAAGTAGAAGTCAAACTCCGAAGGAGTCTTTCCGCTTGGGTCGAAAGATGTTTTCATCTTTGCCTCATACTGCTTAAGATAGCCCGAACCTTTCTCTTGCGGGATACTTGTCATCTGCGAATTCTCTGCAAAATCATTCTTAGCAATCATCACAGCCGAGAAGAACTGGTTCTTGAAAGCTACCCAATCAATCTTGTCCTCTATAGTCTCGTCCTTCAAGTTCTTAGCTTCAGATAGATAGTCTGTGCCACCATCTGTCTTGTGATAGGTGAGCGAGGCGTAGCGGTTCTCGAATGTAAAGCCACGTTCCTGTTGGCGTACAAGGTCCTTCCATTGCACATCCATCTGTGATGTGGATGGAGCAAAGTCGTTGGCCATGCCTACAGCCTGCATCTGTGTATGGAGCATATAGTCCTTGCCAAGAACATAGTTGATAACAAGTGCCTTGCCTTTACCTGCCTCAGCTGTCATAGTCACAGTAGAGTCTGTTTGGTTGGATGGTGTAAAGTAAAGGTCGGCTGTGTTGATGTTAACGTTCTTTGCAGCCAGGGCAAAGTTGAGGCTCTGTGTAGAACTGTCAAACAGGGTTACATCCTTGTTGCCATTACGGTCCTCAAAATTCTTGATAACAGCCTTGCTCACTACGCCACCCTTCGAGTTAATGGTCAGCTCCAAGTCTTTGTTCTTCAGCACAACGTTGGTAGCGTTGCCCTTCAGAGCGGCATGAAACAGAGCTGTAGTGTCTGCCTCAGCGGCTGCCTTGGCTTGTGCAATCTTTTGCTGTGCTGCCAATTTTGCAGCATTTTCGGCATTTTGGCGTGCCACGTTCTCGATAGAGTCTTGGTGTTTCTGTGCAGCAATCTGTTCGTCAGACGGCTGATTCCAAATACCAAAACCAATCAGTACGGCGGCAATAAGCGCAAAGCCGATGATGTTGTTTTTGTTCACTTTTTTTAATTTGTTATTTGTTAGTTACTTAATTATTATTTTTACCGCAAACGGGAGTTAACGGAAAATCTTTCAACTTCCGTTAACTCCCTAATTGTTTTCTTCTTATTATTTTTATTCTATTACTTCTTCTTCTGGTTCTCTATTGCCGTCTTCACGAAGTCGACAAACAGAGGATGTGGATGCAATACCGTGCTTTGATATTCTGGGTGGAACTGTGTTCCTATATACCACTTCATTCCCGGTATCTCCACAATCTCTACAAGTCCGCTCTCAGGGTTGCGTCCTACGCATTTCATACCAGCACGCTCGTATTCCTTTTGGAAGTCGCTGTTAAACTCGTAGCGATGGCGATGGCGTTCCTGTATGTGCTCCTTCTTATATATGTCTAACACACGCGAGCCTTGCTTAAGTACACACTCATAAGCGCCAAGACGCATAGTGCCACCCATATTTGTTATGTTCTTCTGCTCCTCCATGATATCTATCACGTTGTGTGGAGTCTTCTCGTCCATCTCGCGGCTGTTGGCGTCGGCATATCCCAGCACGTTGCGTGCAAATTCTATTACCATCATCTGCATGCCAAGGCAAATGCCGAATGTTGGAATGTCGTGTACACGGCAGTAGTGGGCTGCCACAATCTTGCCCTCAATACCACGCTGTCCAAATCCCGGGCATATAAGTATTCCGTCTTGTCCTGCAAGTTTCTCGGCCACATTATCTTCTGTCAAGAATTCTGAGTTGATGAAGGTTATCTTCACCTTGTGGTCGTTGTAGGTTCCGGCATGCGACAGACTCTCGCGTATGCTCTTGTATGCATCTTGTAAGTCATACTTACCTACGATGCCAATGTTTACCACCTCGGTAGCCTTGTTTCTGCGGTCAAGGAAAGTTTTCCACGGGCCAAGTGCAGGCTTTTCGCCAATAGGCTCATCCATTTTGCGCAGAATGGCTGTATCGAGTCCTTGGTTCTGCATGTTTACTGGCACCTCGTAGATGCTTGGTAGGTCTTCGCTCTGTATCACGCAGTCGATATCCACGTTACAGAAACTTGCCACCTTCTTCAGTATGCCCTCGTCCAGATGCTTCTCTGTACGCAATATCAGCACATCCGGCTGTATACCCACACTTTGCAGTTCCTTTACAGAGTGTTGTGTAGGTTTGGTCTTCAGCTCGCCAGCTGCCTTAAGATAAGGCACATATGTCAAGTGAACGTTAATGGCGTTCTTTCCCAATTCCCATTTCAGCTGTCGTATAGCCTCCATAAATGGTGCGCTCTCAATATCGCCAATGGTTCCGCCAATCTCAGTTATAACGAAATCGTAGTGATACTTCTGTCCAAGCAATTTTACGTTGCGCTTTATCTCGTCTGTGATGTGAGGCACAACCTGAATTGTCTTGCCCAGATAGTCGCCTCTTCGCTCCTTATCTATAACAGCCTTGTAAATGCGGCCGGTTGTAAGCGAGTTGGCTTTGGTTGTCTGTATTCCAGTGAATCGCTCGTAGTGACCAAGGTCGAGGTCTGTTTCCATTCCGTCTACAGTCACGTAGCATTCGCCGTGCTCGTAGGGGTTTAGTGTTCCAGGGTCAATGTTGATGTACGGGTCAAATTTTTGGATAGTGATGTTGTAACCTCTTGCCTGCAAGAGCTTACCGATTGACGACGAGATTATACCTTTACCAAGTGAAGAGACTACGCCGCCAGTGACAAATATGTACTTTGTTTCAGCCACGGTGATAAAAAATTATAAAGAATTAATATTCTACGATATCCACTTAATCAAGTTGCAAAGTTAGTATAAAAATGCGAAATCCACAAACAATTACAAATTTTATTATTACCTTTGTCGGGCAAAAAATATATAGGTATTATGAATATAAGGAGTATAATCATATTTTCGTTCGTTTTATTTGCCTTATCGGCAAATTCGCAAACACGTTATCGTCGCAACAGGGTGCATGCTGCCGACACGGTGTCTGTGCTTGTAAAGTCATATATGGACTCATTGGCTGTAGCTCGCGCCCGAGTTGATTCTGTTTATGTAGCTGATTCTGTAGCCGAACCCGATGGCAAGTATAGTCGTCTCTTTGTGCCGCTTACTTTCTATCATGATATTGCGGGTTCAGCGTTCAGTATGTCGTCCAACAATAGGATGGGGGATATCAACAAGGTGCTGCTTGATGTATATCTGCATCGCCCCGACCTTGTGCTTGGCACGCAAAACCAGCTCGACCTTGCCGGTTCTGTACATAAACCCAAGCAAGAGACTATCGATACATCTATCGATATTATAGAAAAGGTGTCGCCTAAGGTCAACGACATGGCCGAGACCTTACCTATTAATATATATGTGGAAAAACCTAACTTCTGGACCTTCAGCGGCGACTATAGCTTGCAGCTGTTCCAGAATTACATTTCGGACAACTGGTACAAGGGTGGTGAGAGCAACTATTCTATGCTTGCTACCGTAACACTTCAGGCCAACTACAACAACAAGCAGCGTTTCCGTTGGGACAACAAGCTCGAGATGCGACTTGGTTTCCAAAATACAAAGGGCGACACGTTACACACAGTTCGCGCTTCCGAGGACCTTATTAGATATACCGGCAAGGTGGGACTGCAAGCCTCAAAGAAGTGGTATTACACTATTCAGCTCATTGCCAGCACCCAGTTTATGCGCGGTCTTAAGAGCAACGACCCTCATGTATATTCCAAGTTCCTCGCTCCGCTCTATGTCAATCCTTCGCTTGGTATGGATTATAATGTCAATTGGTTTAAAGGCAAGCTTAAGGGTTCTGCCCACTTGGCTCCTATAGCTTACAACCTGACGTATGTGCGCGACAAGAATCTGGGCTCCCGATTTGGAATCGATGCAGGCAAACATACGAAGTCCGACTTCGGTTCTGAGGTAACTATCGATCTTAACTGGCAGATTACAAAGGATGTGCGCTGGAAGACTCGCTTCTACGGTTACACCACATACAAGCGTGCTATAATGGAGTGGGAGAATACATTCACCTTTGTTGTCAACAAGTACATCTCAAGCAACCTCTTCCTATATCCACGCTTCGACGACGGAGTGTCACGTGATGGCGATCTTGGTTACTGGCAGATGAAGGAATATATCTCGCTCGGATTCAGCTATGGTTTTTAGTCCAAGACACAATGCAAGTTTATAGTTTTGAATTATGCAGATAGAACCAATAGCCTATTTCCGCTCGCCATTTGCCACAAAGTTTGGTGTGCCAAAGCAAAGTGGACTTGTCGATTGCCTGCAAGGTACAATCGAGTTTGTGCCTCAATACCGCAATGCAGATGCTTTGCGCGGCATCGACGAGTTTGATTATCTATGGCTTGTATGGGAATTCTCGGCCAACAAGCATGCGGCAAACAGTCCCGTTGTACGTCCTCCTTTGCTTGGCGGCAATGTTAGGATGGGTGTGTTTGCCACACGCTCGCCCTTCCGCCCTAATCGTTTAGGACTCTCCTCTGTACGTATAGCCAATGTAGAGCTCGATACTACTCGTGGTCCACTTATCCACGTCCTTGGTGCCGATCTTATGGATGGCACGCCCATATACGACATAAAGCCATATGTGGCTTATGCCGATTGTCATCCCGACGCTCGTAGTGGCTTTGTTGACAAGCATGCCATACGGCGTCTTATGGTAATCATTCCACAGTCAGTATCGTCTAAGTTTAATGATTCCCAACTCGAAGCCTTGCGCAAGGTACTTGAGCTTGATCCGCGTCCGCAATATCACGACGACCCTAAAAAGGTTTACGGCATGATGTATGCCGGCATAGACATCAAGTTCTGCGTTGCCGACGGGGTGCTTACTGTTGTGGATTAAAAACCAAAGCCGTATATCTGCCCATACATGCACCATTTGATGCAGTTTGGCAGATATGCGGCTTTTTCTATTTATACTCCTTTATCTGTGTATTCCTTATTTATTGAATCCTGATTAATCTGATATCTCTGATTCCCTATTAATTGAATATAGATTAAACTGATTAATCTGATTCCTCAGTTCAATCAGCACAATCCATATTCCTTATTAATTGAATATAGATTCATCTGATACCTCAGTTCAATCAGCATAATCCATATTCTCTATTAATTGAATATAGATTTATCTGATATTTCTGATTCTTCCTCTTAGCAGCTTTGCCTCAGTAAAATCAGCATAATCCGTATTCCTTATTTATTGAATATAGATTTATCTGATATTTCTGATTTTCAGTCTAATCAGCAGAATCCTTATTCTTATTTCGATGCTTATGATAATTATAGAGCCTTTCAATCTGCAATTCAGGTGCGCCAAAGTTTACCAACAGCCCCAATTCATAATTCGTTGCTTTCAGATAATTTGAGACCTGTGAACGATGAGTATTTGTTAGTTCAGATACAGCTTTCAATTCTACTATTATTTTGTCGTAGCAAATGAAATCTGCAAAATACTCTTGCTGCAATAATTGACCTTTATAATAGACTTTTAATGGTGCTTCCCTTTGAAAGGGGATTCCATTATTATAAAACTCTATACCCAAAGCCTCTTGATATACTTTTTCAAGGAAACCGCTGCCAAGTTCATTATAAAGGTTCATCATGCAGCCCCTTATCTTATATGTTTCTTTTTCGTAGATATATTCCATAACTCTTTTATTTATTGAATATTGATTTATCTTATATTTCTGATTCTTCCTCTTAGCTGCGTAGCCTCAGTAAAATCAGCATAATCCGTATTCTTTATTTATTGAATATAGATTTATCTGATTTCTCTGATTCCTCAGTTCAATCAGCATAATCCGTATTCCTTATTTATTCCTTTACCAGTTCCTTCAATCCCCTAATGGCAAACTCATCCCCCGTGAGCTGCTCCACCAGATCAGCCAGTTCCTCATTCGCAGCAGCCATGTCATCGTTGATCTGCTTATAGCTTGTGGCATATTTCTCGCTAAGAGCAAGAGCTTCTGATTCGAGGGCAGATAGTACAGAGCGCAGGGTGTTGTCTATTCCTTCGCATATAGGATCAATCCACTTATGATGAAGCAGCACGGCAGCCTCCTCGTCTGTTAGGTTTTCTATCGCCTTTATAGTCTTTTCTTCCAAAGCCAGCTTGTCTGACTTTATCTGCTTGTTGCTTGTGGTCTGCTCGTTCCAAAGACTTACAATCTGCTTGAGCTTAGCCTTTGTCTCTGCCTCAACGTCAGCCTTAGGCTTGGCATCGGCAGTAATCTTCTTTTTGTCGAAGGCATTGTCCTTCTCGCTGTCGCAATAAGTCTCAAGTTCTTCCTCGCTGAAGCTGTCGCGCACCTCATCTAGTTCGCCACTTATAGCCTCAACTCTCGACTGAAGGGCAGATATGGCATTAAGCTCTGTCTGGAACTTCATATTCTGAACAAGCGAGAAAGGAATGATGCGCCCCTTCAATCCATCAGGCACTTCAACGTCCTCGTCGCCCTTCTTCACCAACTTGTATGCAGTCTCCACCACGCGCACGGCATCGAAACCTTCCTCCTGAATGGTCTCTATGTCGCTTATGATAGCCTGCCAGTTGTCTGCCAATGCCTGATAGACAGCATAACGGTCTACAAGCGGAATGTTGCAGAGTCGGCTGAACATGTCGGATGCTATCTCGTCCTGCGCCTGAAGTTCGCGCACATGCTTCACATTGTCAATAAGTTTCTGATGGAGCAAATCGTCAAAGCCATTGAAGGCTTCGGCAAACATCGTGTTAAACCACTTCACGTCCGTGTTCTGCTCAATGGCTGTCTTTACATCTTCTACTTTAAGGGCAGAGTAAGGCTTGTCCAATTCGGGCTTGAACAGGTCGCCACGTAATGTAGGGAATGCTTCCCAATACTTCTGCAAAGCATCAATCTCGGCATTAGGAATACCTCCAAACATAGTGGCATAGATGTCATACTGCTCGGCTGCCTCGCTTGAGTCAACATAGCGAGGGATATTGAGATTGTAGCCATTCTGCCTAATCTCCTCGCGGCTTACTCGTCTTGAGAAACCAGGCACGTCCTTGCGGTCGCGCACGGTATCTGCAATCTTCTTTATGTCGCAAGCACGCAACTTGTTCTGCTTGCCATCCTTTACGAATCCCTTGCTCGCATCAATAATGAGCACATCATCGCTTGCGCGATGCTGCTTGAGCACCATCACGAGGGTAGGGATGCCTGTGCCAAAGAATATGTTGGCAGGCAGACCGATAATGGCGTCTATATTGTTCTTCTCAATAAGGTTGGTGCGTATCTGCTCTTCCTCGCCACCACGGAACAATACTCCGTGAGGCAGCACAATAGTAAGTATGCCGTCGGGCTTGAGATGATGAAGCTCGTGAAGGAGGAAGGCGTAGTCGGCTTTCGACTTAGGTGCTACTCCATAATCCTTAAAACGGGCATCGTTCTCACGGTCTTTCGGGTCCCATTGCTGTGAATATGGCGGGTTGCTCACTACTGCATCTACATATAATGGCTGCCCAATCTCGCTGCCAGTATTTATGATAGGCCAGTCCTCGTCGAGCGAGTCGGCACAACGAGTGTTAATGTTGCTGGGCTGTATGCCACGCATCACGAGATTCATACGAGTAAGGTTGTAGGTATTCTCCTTAAGCTCCTGGGCATAATACTTCACACGATTCTTGTCGGCAATATGTCGTCCTATCGACTTACCTATAGTGATAAGCAGCGAGCCCGAGCCTGATGTGGGGTCGTATATTTCAATCTGGCTCTTGCTCTTATGATGCTCAGCCACAATATCCGACATAAGTATAGCCACCTCGTGAGGCGTATAGAACTCGCCCGCCTTCTTGCCGGCATTGGCAGCAAAGTTGCCTATAAGGTATTCGTAGACGTAGCCAAGCACGTCATAGTCCTGCGAACCGTCGGTAGGAATGTCCTTGATGAGCTTTATTAGGTCCTTCAGGGCGCGTGTCTGACTTGAGGGATTCTCGCCAAGCTTGCTCAGACCTGCCTGCAGAGTCTTGAAGATGCCATCGTATACGGTCTTGTAATTGGGGCTTACAAGTCGGTCGAAAGAGTTAAGGGCCACCGATAGGTCAGCCACCGTGAAGCTGCTGCCAGGCAAGAGCCATGTGGAAAACAGATTCTTGTACTCAATGAAGTAGCCAATGTTGTTATTGCAATAGTCGATAACCACCTTGGAGTTTTCGTCTTCATAGTTCTCTACAAGACTCTCCAGGGCAGCTTGTTTGTCTTCGGCAGATGCTCCCTTCATGTCCTTCAGAATATAGTTCACCTCATTATCCGATAGGAATTTATAGAAAATAAGTCCCAGAATGTAGTCCTTATACTCGTTGGCATCGATCTTCGAGCGCATCTTGTTGGCCGAAGCCCATATCTTGTTTGCAAGTTGTTGTTTGTTCATATCGTATGTTCTCTTATCGTTTTATTTTGGTACAAAGATACATCTTTTCTGTGCATTCTTTCTGCATTGTATTATATTTCTTGAAGCTATCTGCAATTTTCTGGGCAGATACTTGTGTCCTAACTTTATATTTATATATCTTTGTAAGTTGCCAGTACCGATTTTCAGTACCATATAACTGGTACTGCAGTTTAATATATCTGGTACTGGAGTTTCATATAACTGGTACTGCAGTTTATAATATATGGTACTGGCAAGTAGATTATGTTCATGAGTGATATAGGATGATAGAAGTGTTTGCAATTATTTAGACGTTCCAGCAGATTAGTTCCTCATAATTGTCGAAGTCCATTGAGGGGTTGGCTCCTATCTCCTGCAGAAGCGTTCGGATGATTTGTTGTTCCTCGGGTGGAAGGATTATTTCGCCACGTCTGCGTGCAAAGTATTGGTTGCGTCCGAAGTGCATAACAAGAGTTGTCATGAACTGTTCATACTGCTGAGGGAACATCTGCTTTTGGAATCCGGTGAATCCGCGGGCGTATCTCACGGGATTAGAGCAGCGGTAGTAGGGACATCCATCGTCCTTGGTGCACTTGTTAGGACTGATAAGGCGCAGAAACTCTTCCTGCTTTATCAGATTGTCAAATGCAATGTGGTGCAGGCAAGAGGCAGCCATGGGGCAGTCGTGATGTAGGCAAACGGGGTAGTTGTGCGGTACGGTTAGCTTGTTTTTTATAGGCATAATATTATTGTTTTTTGGTATTGTACGTTTCCTAATATGCAAAAATAATGTTTTTTCTTGGAAAAACAGGCATATTGCATAACAATAAAATCGCCAAAAACAGATAAATATGTGTTATGGCAAATAAAAAAATGCGGCCAAACAAAATTTTGTTTGACCGCAAACTTCAATGCATATCACTTGATAAATATCTTCTTGCCTTTATCTGTGATATAGATATGTCCCTTTTGAAGCGACTGCACACGCACACCTTCCAAATTATAATATTTGGTTGTGTTAGATGTTGCTGTGCTTATTTGTTCAATGCCTGAAGGCTGTACCACTTTGAGCGTAATTTGCTTCGAAATGTTTGATCCGTCGCGTGTTGTCAACGCTATAATGCCAGAGCCTGGCTCTACTCCCGTTACAACATAGTTGTCGTGGTCAATATAGATGCAGTTGTTCGTTGCATTGACAAGAATGGAGCTAGCCTTCAGATAGCTTGGATAGGCAACACGTGTTAGCTGCATCTTCTCGCCAACCTCGATGGTGGTCTTAGGCATGTAGAGGTCTATGTCCTCGTAGTTGTAGAAGCCTTTAACGCCGATTGTCTTCTCGCCATATATACCTGAACCATCTGTTGCTTCAGCTCTAACTACAACATCACCCCAGTCAAGACCTTTACATGTGAGTACACCATCAGAAGACAGATGAGCAATGTTGTCGCCCGATACTATCGACCATTTAACGCCTGACAGAGAAGCATTGGTAGGCAGCATTGTTGCTGTGAGATGGAAGCGACAATCGCCATTATATATAGTCTTAGAATCGTATTTCTCAAGTATGCCTATCTCGATGCTTGTTGCTGCTACCGCCTCTATAGCCTCTGCTGTGCTTACTGCATTAGACAGCATGTATGCGTTTGACGTGTTGCTACGCATTGCACACGATTCAGCAAGCTGTTGTGTAGAAGCGGGCACGTAGGCTATGGCATAGAGGCATGTTCCTGCAGGAGCCGAGATATCGGTATAGTTTTGCAGGCTGCCTGCCACTTCGGCTATTTGTGTAAGATTGTCGGTAGAGGTGCCACGCAGGATGCGGTAGCTCTCAATATCCATTCCCTCATAAGCATTCCATACAAGGCTATAGCCCTTTGTGGCAGACTTGTAAATTGTATCATGAAGAGGCTTGTGTGTCTCCGAGAATGTGCTTGTCTGTATATTGTTATTGGCAAGCAAATGCGGTAACGTTGTGCCTGTATGCGGTTGTCGCTTGTTGTGTCCAGCCATGAACCTTGGCTAACAGGCAATGTTGCTACCACTTCAAACTCGTTGTAACGGCTTGTTTCTCGCAATATCTCAACACGGTCTACCATTTGTGGCACGCTTGTGTTCCAGTTTACGCGGTAATGGTTGCCATCGGCAAGCACGCCCGTAATAATGGCATCAGGCATAGTCTCTTCGGTTACAGTAGTCTTGTTGACGAATGTACATTCGCTTCCGTCGTTGAAGCCAACCGAAGAAATTACCTCATTGTTGCCCGCATCTCCTAATGTAAGGATAAAGCCATCGTTGGTTGTTTGGCTCTTTGTAACGCCCTTAACATTGAAGTAGCTGATGTCGTTGTCGAACATGGTCTTCGGTCGTTTTACGCTTATAGGCGTATCTTTCATCACCTTAGAAGGAATGGCGAGAGCAAAATTTTCGGGCGCATACACCTTTACAATGGTACTGAATGTGCAGCCGTCTGCAATCATATCTATAGTTTTTTCGCCACTTGTGCTCCATGAGATGCTCAGTTTTCCGTTGCCCTTATCGTTTATAGTGGCGTCGGTTCCAGCCTTGATGGTGTAGTTAGAAGGCTGTGTTCCTACAAACTGTACGTTGCATGTCTCACCCTTAGCCACCATCTGGTGTGCGGCACTAAGATAGCCATTGGTATTTACTTTTATCTCTACAGGCTTGGTCATTGGCGAATGTGCACCCATAAGGTCTATGGCTTGCACCTGAACCTCGTAGCTTTCGCCCGACTTGAGAACATCGAGCGGGATGTACATCTGTGTAGCTTTGCGGTATAAAACGTTAGAACATATCGTAGCCTCGTCTGCGAGTCCGTTGAGAGGAGATATGAGGAAAGCATTCTTTTCGCCAACCTTCTTGTTCTTATATTTCACGCTGACGTTATAGCGCATCTGTGCTGCTGGTGTGCGGTCGTCCTTTGCGTCGTCCCACTTTAAGAGCATACCCTTATCGGTAATTCCAACACGTAGATTCTCTGGAGCTGTTGGTGCCTCGTTCTTGATATTCGACTTTAGACCAATGGCGTAGTCGCCTGGGAATAGTGGCTGCCAGAGAAGTTCATTGGATATAAAGTCTGTATCATAACGAGGATAGTTGACCTTTGCATACTTGAAATCGGGCTGAATTAGATAAACACAGTATTGGGTTTTGTCGCCACCTACCATAGAAAAAGTAGGTTCTGCGGTTACTAAATCAACAAATCCGTTATTGTCCAAATCATTTGAAACTGTTAGTGGATACGATGAATGAATAGTCATCACCACTTCGTCACAGGGCCATTGGTCAACAGGCTTTCCTTTAATGACAACATGCTCATTGTTGTTATTTTTCAACAAAAAGTCAGGGTAGCCGTCATTGTTCAAGTCAGCAATGCCTTCAAGATGTCTATTTCCATCGTCAATTGTTTTCACTGCCAGCTTCTGCTCATAATCGTTGGCGACATTAGCCGAAGCGGTTTTCATATAGACGTTAACCTCTCTAAATTCGTCCGATGCAACGTCCCAATAGCCATCTCTGTTGAAATCGCATATTATGCCTGTTTTCTTATAATAGCCGAAATTTTGTTCAGTTGATTTCAGCGAAGTGTCGCTTTCTTTAGTTGTGTTAAGATAGCCTACGAAATCTATTTTTCCGTCGTTGTTGTAGTCTAATATCGGCTTATTGGCAAGGTATGACGGTGACGAATATACTCCAGCGTCTGTAGTATATTCAAAATCATTGTCTTGTTCGCCGCTGTTGAGATATACGTTCTTTGAACTTCTTGCCAAGAAGAAATCGGGGTAGCCGTCGTAGTTGTAGTCAAACGTAGTCATATCGTTTGTGAGATCTGTGTTAAAGCTCTTCTTTATCTCTGTCTTTTCTCCTTTTGAGTTGAAGTTGTAGATGGGGTTAGATCTACCAAATGCATTGTAAATCTCGGGCAAGCCGTCTTGGTTAGCGTCAAAAACGTTTTGAAATCTAAAGTCGAGATCTGTGCTGTCAAAAATCTCAGCAAACGGCAACACGCTGAGAGTCTTTTCCTTGCTCTTGTATGTCTGTCCACCAAGCTCCATAGCAACACTTACCTTTAGGTTGCCTGCTGCATGCAGAATGGCTTGTGCTGTGCTGCCATTATTGCTTTGGCTGATGATGGTTCCGTTCTCTACGTTCCATGAGTATTTTGCGTCAGAACGTGGATTGTTGACGCGTAGCTGCAGAGTATCTGCTGCTGTGATGTTAACAGGCAACTGTGCTATAGATGGTGCAGTCTGTTTGTGTTCATACACACAATCGTCTGACCATGCTCCGCCTAAGCCACCAGCATCTATTGCTTGCACCGAGATGTAATATTTTCCAGCGTCAAGTCGTTCGGCATCGAACATATAGCTCAATGCCATGCCCATATTGCCACCGAAAAGGTTGCGGCGTCTACCGTCTGCCAATGAGTTGGCATAAAGAATGTCACCCTTGCCTGGCTGTGTGCCTATGCGTAACTCGTAGGTTAGGTCGCATGCAGATGTTTGTGCATCGGAGCCGCGTTGCCATGTTATGCGTAATTTGTTGGCATCGGCAAAGAACTGCGCCTGAGGCTTCTGCATCTTTGAAGGTGCTGTGTTCTTCTTTGCGTTAGGTATAGGACCATAAACAAAGGTATATGATGGATGATTACAATCATAACCATAACCATACTCTGTAAATCCGTCGTTGTTGAAATCGCCTACAACGATATCGGCAATTTTAGGCTTATAGGGTTCATCCAAGGCGGTGACAGTAACCTCTACTTTCTTTAGGTCGCATTTTAAGAGATGGTCGTAATTGCGATCATAATCATTAGCATCTGCTAAGCTTGCAATAATTTCATACAAGCCATCGCCGTCGTAGTCTTTACAGGTGTAGCTTGTGTACTTGCCGTCGATATATGTCTCTTTGCGTTTGAACTCGCCGTTGCCGTCGTTGCGATAGAATACAATGTATGTGATGTCATTATTAGGTATGAAGAACAGCAGGTCTACATCGCCATCGCGATCGAAATCGCCGAAAAAGGCGTTCTGCATGGCTGAGTTTTCAAACAACTGTTTGCCGTCTCCAAGGCTACCGTTTGCATTTGTGAGATATAGTGTCACCTTTCCGGCGCCAAAGTCAACATAATCGTTGATGCCATCGCCGTTAACGTCGGCAGAAAATATCTTACCCACATGAGCGCTACGGAAGAAGCGGTTGTTGCCGAGGTTATAGAAAACATATTTTTGGGTTACAATATCTTGCAGCCCATCACCGTTCATGTCCTTAAAATATATCTTGTCGGCAGAGTCGTAACCCTCTGAGTCAGATGCAACGCTCTTCATCATTGAAGACATTTCTGCATCTGTTTCCTCCGTTTCGTCTATATATTCTCTTTCGCCAGTTTTTACAAACATTCCGTCCGAGAGCGACGGTAGTCTTGAACCAGGAGTGTAGTTGCCCAAAGCTATTGTTGTCAGTTCGTTTGCATCATCGGTAATGGCAAGCTGTTGCTGTTCATAAGTGCCATCAGCCTTACGTATGTATGCCTTAATGACATTCTTCCTTGAGTCAAATGATTCGTAATCGTTCAAACTAATATAGTCGGTCAAACCATCACCATTTAGGTCGCCAAACACACATTTTCCTACAGGTTCGGCTGTAGTTTGGGCGAGGTTGTTCCATGGAGCAATGTAATGTTCGGTACTATAGCTTATATTTTCCTTGTAAGCATATACTGCTTCTGTGTTGTCTAATTTTATAAATTTTTTGAATTCTTGAAAATCCTTGTTCGAAATAGAATGCAGCACATTGCCAGTTGGTGTGGAAACAAGATGGAGGTGATTGCCATTGTTGGAACTTGTTCCGATAACCTCCATTATGCCATCTCCGTTAACGTCATAATAATTGTTGTGTGTAATATCCCAGGTAGGATGCACATTGGTTGGCAACGAATACAATCCGTTGTCCGACACTATTTTGTATTTGCTTAGTTGACTGATGGCGTTAGACATGATGCTGTCTGGCACATACACAATCATGTCGTTTGGCAGTTTAATCCTAACAAACGAAAGTGAGGATGTGTAGTGAAGTTCTTTCACTTTGTCGCCGGTAATGTAGCATTCTTGTATAGGCCAACCATCTTTGTCGTATCCTCCTCTAAACCCTATCTCCTTGATAGGATATTTTTTGTTCTTATAAGACACACTTGAGGCTAATGTTACCGACTCTTGGTTTGGAATGTTGCCTATTACGGCATAAGGTGTTGTTGCAGATGTGTTGATGAAATAGGTAAATCCTCCTGACAAATACGTCATGTAAACGTCGTTGTCTGCCTTGATTCCCGTTGTCGTCAACAACAGAAAAAGAATAGTCCCTAACCTACGAAAATATCGTCGGGGGGGGTAAAAAAGATACTTTTCATAAGAAAAATAATTAAATGGTTAATACAACGTTCCTGTGTGTATGTAACGCACACGAATCTATTATTTATTATCAATGGCAAAATTAGAAAAAATAACCTATATTTCAAATAAAAAAGTCCTTTAATTGCAAATAAAAAAATCCTAATTTATAGGTATTTCTCAATTAAGCATATATCTGTAACTTTGCACTTCTTGTAGAAATAATGGTGTAATATGAATAAGAGAACTTGGAGAAAACAACATAAGTGGATAGGTATTGGCATGACATTCTTCTTACTGATGTTTTGTGTGTCGGGGATTTTGCTTAATCATCGGTCGCTAATAAAGGGTGTGGATGTAAGCAGAAAATATCTACCAAGCAACTATAAATACGAAAAATGGAGTGGGGGATTGCTAAGAGGCACACTTGCTTTGGACAACAAGGTGTTGCTGTATGGAAATAGTGGTATATGGCAGACTGACTCAACGGCTTCGTTCTTCGCTGATTTAAACAAAGGACTGCCTGAAGGAGCAGACAACAGACAGATAAGAAACATTATAAAGACGGATAATGGAGAGATAATAACAGTCTCGCCCTTTGCCCTATACAATTACGGCGAGCACGAGACTTGGCATAAAATGGAGTTGCCTTTGGAGGATGACGAGAAGTTGACGGATATTGCCTCACATGGCGATACGCTTGTTGTGCTAAGCAGATCGTACGCATACATCTCTGTTCCTCCTTATAAAAACTTCAGACGCGTACAACTTGGCGCTCCTAAGAATTATAAGCAAAGAGTAACATTATTCCGTACCATTTGGCTGTTGCATAGTGGTGAGCTGTTCGGGAGTGTAGGAAAAGTGGCAGTAGACTTCATTGCAGTTATCCTTGTATTGCTCTGCATAACTGGAGTTGTGTTTGCATTAAGACCAAAGCAGAAGGCATTGCTAAGATTGTCGCTGAAACTGCACGACAAGATAGGCAGATATACTATCGCTGTAACACTATTGATAGTGTTGACGGGTTGGTGTCTTCGTCCACCTGTTATGATAGCATTGGTATTAAACAAGATTCCAGCAATACCAGGCACAACACTACGAAGCAATAATCCATGGAACGACAAACTGCGCATGATTAGATACGACAAGGATGAACACGATTGGCTTGTGTCCACATCAGAAGGTTTCTATTCATTAAGGCTCAACAATGGTGCCATGAAAAAGATTGAGTCTGCTCCGCCCGTAAGCGTTATGGGACTTAACGTGCTGCAAAAAGACGCAAATGGCAAATGGTACTGCGGCTCGTTCAGTGGACTATTCGTTTGGGATAGACAAAAAGGTACGGCTATTGACTACTTCACGCATAAGCCTGCACCCAAGAAAGCAGGAGCTCCATTTGGAAAGAAGGCTATTGCTGGCATGAGTCAGGACTTTGTTCATCAGTCATCTGAAGCAAGCATGACATATAATAGATCTGCTATTATAGCAGATTATTATGATGGAACAACTATTATGGCACAACCATCAAGCATGAACTATTTGCCAATGTCGCTATGGAATGTTGCTCTGGAGATTCATAGTGGCAGATTCTTCATCGGAAATATCGCCACATACATATTTATATTTGTTATGGGAATCCTCGCCATTTGGTGCTTATGGTCGGGATTTTACATCAGACTGGCAAAGAAAAAGGGAAAAGCAATATTCAAGCCAAGAAACAAGATTTAAACCAAAGGAAATCAATATTTAAGTCAAATAAAATCTATATTCAAGCCAAAGAAAATGATTATTCAAGCCAGAGAAAATGATTATTTAAGTCTGAGAAAATGATTATTTAAGCCAAGAATAGGCAAAATAAATGGAAAATTAAAGAAAAAAGCTTGTTGAAAATTTGGTGGTTTAAATTAAAAAGACTACCTTTGCAGTCGATTTGGAGGTTCCGTAGCTCAGTTGGATTAGAGCAACAGCCTTCTAAGCTGTGGGTCTTGGG
>OLSX01001100.1_pt1 | contig 26511 bp, 22 predicted proteins | sample 1673141 | NCBI WGS metagenome assembly OLSX01 (sample SAMEA3136759, study PRJEB25190) | human gut metagenome | biome: human gut; feature: human-associated habitat; material: faeces | place: Austria | collected 2013
TTACAAACTGTAAGAGAATTAAGTCTTAAATTTATTTAGTGGACACTAGTGATATTGTATATTATTGCGGTTCCTTTAATGTTGGAAGCAAACATGGTATTGAAACTATGGTTAGGCATAGTTCCAGAACATACCGTGAGTTTTTTAAGGCTCATTCTTGTCGTAGGATTACTGTATACATTGTCAAATCCTATGATAGTTTCTGTTCATGCAACCGGTAAACTTAAGAAATTCCAGATAATAGAAGGTACTATGCTTTTGATGATAGTACCAATAGCATATTTCTTATTGAAAGTATTCGGCATTGCACCAGAGTTTGTTTTCGTGGTGCACATCATAGTAGAAATATGTACACAATACGCCCGTGTAAGGATTGTATTACCTATGATACAAATGAAGTTGAGAACATATCTGCGCGAGGTTATATTACCGATCATTATGGTTGCTATTATTTCCCCTATATTACCTTATTTATTATATAAGAATATAGAGCAGAGCATTGCTTCTTTTTTTGCAATATGTAGTCTCTGTGTAGTATGTATTTCTGCTACAGTATTTTATGTTGAATGTAAAAAATCCGAAAAGAAATTTTTAATATCAAAAGTTCTTGGAATTTATAAAAATGTATTGGAAAGATTTAGTAAAAGATAATTGAATTAAAAATAAAAAGATTCTATGAATATGCCCAAAATAAGTATAATAGTACCTGTATACAAAGCGGAGAAATACCTAAACCGTTGCGTTGACAGCATTCTTGTCCAGACATTCACTGATTGGGAACTGATTCTTGTTGATGATGGCTCACCAGATAGAAGTGGTGATATTTGTGATGAGTATGCATTGAGAGATAGTCGTATCAAAGTATTGCATAAACAAAATGGAGGTCCGAGTTCTGCTCGTAATCTTGGCATAGAACATGCTCAAGGTAAATATATATGGTTTGTTGATTCTGATGATTGGATTGAACAAGGAGCATTGAGCCGTATATTTAATGTTATGGACAATAGTAGTGCAGATATTTGCTTCTTTTGTCTTAATCCTATATCTAACAGTGAAGTTCAAGTTCCTTTCGATTTCAAATCTATTGTTGGTAATAATGTAGATGGTGTACATTATGTAGGAAAGCAAGAATGTGCCAAAGCATTTGTTGAAATAGAAATGAGTGGTGGAATGGGGTGGACATGGAATAAATGGTTTAAGAAATCTATAATAGATGAGAATCATATAAGATTCGACACTCGTTTTGCTATTCAAGAGGATCATTTGTTTACACTCTCATATTTGTTGCATATCAATCATGTAATTATAACAAATTATGCTCCATACAACTATGTAATTGCTGAGGGGTCGTTAGTTTCGAGACCTCAAACATTTTTTATAATAAAGGAACTAAATATAGCGATGTACGAAAGCAGACGTGAACTTTGTTCTACGTATGATATTATAGATTCTGGATATATAAAATGGTTTAAATCTGATTTTGCGAATAGAATAGTAGCAAATCTCAGCCAACTTAAGAGAACAAATCTTACAAATAAAGAGCGTATCCATGAGTTCAAAGAAGTGAACTCTTTTTTAGGAAAAAATTCTGTAGACTTGGAAGGAAAATGTAGGCTTTATAAATTGTTAAGATGGCTTCCTGTAAGATTATTAATAAAGATAATGTGAGGTATTATATGTCTAATAATAAAATATACATGTTTATTTACATAGCAATATTGAGCATACTTGCTGTATCCTCATTTTTATGTTTTTCGCAAGAAGGAAGGGGAATTAATGGCATACATATATATCTATTGCCATTATTATGTCTATTTTGTTTCTTGCTTTTTAAGAATATAAGAAGACATTTAAATACGGTGTCGGTTATGACTATTAGTATTGTATGTGCAATAAGGTATGGTATTTATCCTTTAACGATATCATTAGAGAATTCTGTTGGATCATCTTATGTAATAATATCTCAAGATTCTATAAATTTGATGTTATATGAGATGATTTTGCTTTTGTTTGTTCTTAATATATACTCAAATAGGTTATTATCACTTGATGGTAAAAAATCTATATTAGTGGCAGATAGTAAGCTGTCTAACATCAACAAGTTCCTATTGCTATCTACAATTCCAATAGTATTAGTATTCCCTTCTTTACTTGGAATTTTTAGTTTTTTAGGAATAGCTAAATCATCATCACCAGTTTCAGGTGTTGTTGCAGTGACTTTCAATGTTGGTTTATATATTGGATACATCTTTTTGTTGACAAAATGTAGCCGAAATGGAAAGGGTGGACTTCTAAATCTAATTATTGCATTAATTATAGCTGTTTTTTTTATATTCTTTATTGCTATAGGTGAATCCAGTGTTTCACGTTGGTCTTTTTTATGGATTGGTGTTCCGACATTGATAATATTAACTAATACATTTCCACATTACAAAAAAACAATTTTATCATTTTCTTTCATATCTCTTCCTATAGCTATTATTGCAGGTTCGTTTGTTAAGTTCGCGGTATCAGATTTCTCTGTATCTTCGTTCTTCTTAAATTTTGTTAATAGTGATGAGTTAAGTGAATATTTTGGTGGCTTAAATGGGTTGACCTTCGCCATGCAGAATGTTGCACAAGATGAAAGGGCACAGACATTATACAGTACATTAACTGATTTGTTTTGTAGTACTCCTTTATTATCTTCATTTTTTGATTTTGAACGATATTCCACCCAAAGTATTTATTTGGACATTCTAAATAGAAAGGACCTTATTTGTCCGTTATTGGGACAAAGTTATTCGCACTTTGGGTTTTGGGGTGCTCCCATATTCTCCATATTGATGATGTTGATGGCAATAGAATTTGAGAGAATCACACAAAAGACAGTAAATGTTTATTTAAAGTATGCCGGTTTGTCATTATGTATTACTTTCTCGTTGTTTATGTGCTTGAATACCATTATCATTATGTCTAATGCTTGGGTTCTTATAATATTCATGTTAGTTCAATTATATAATAAAAGATAAAATGTTGTCAATTATAGTACCGACATATAATGTAAAATTGTATGTTGAAGAATGTGTTGATTCTTTATTGAATCAAAAATATGTTGATTGTGAGATTATTATAGTAGATGATGGGTCTACAGATGGATCAAGCGAAGTGTGTGATAAACTTAAATTAAAGGATTCTCGTATAAAAGTAGTTCACCAAAAGAATGGAGGCTTGTCAGCAGCTCGCAATACGGGATTAAAACATGCTAAAGGAGAATATATTAGCTTTATAGATTCTGATGATATTGTTTCACCTTCAATGTTTTCAGATTTGATAAACACATTGGAAAAGAATAAAGCTGATATTGCGGTTTGTAATTTTGAAGTTTTTAATAAAGAAAATCACTATAAAAGTTTACGATATAAGGATGAAGTAATAGATTATAGTTGTGAAAATCAAGTTAAATATTATGGAGCAGCTTTAGACTCATCATGCAATCATGTGTATAGGGCTGAAGTTATTAGGAAACATGGGTTAATTTTCGAACCTAAAAGTAAAGTAGCCCAAGAAGATTATTGGTTTTTATTAAGGCTTTTCACTCATATTTCTCGCATTGTAACAGTTAGTTCTTGTTTTTACAAATATAGAGAAAGAGGTTCCTCAATAACAAAGTCGCATTCTGATGGTGATATTACAAAGCGGTGTATAGATTTTCTTGCTTTATCAAAAGCTTATATATCTCAAAATACGGACAGAGAATGTAATGACTTCTTTAACTATGCGTATATAAATATGTTTATGGCTTCTATAAACAATGCTTCAGATACAAGGCCATCAACGATAAGAACTATAATAAAGAGCTACTTTAAAGAACCACAATTCTCTGATGCTATATCGAAGGATAGCCTTAGCAAAGTATTGTGTGGTTCCGGTTTAAAACACAAGTACGACATGATGTGCTTTAGTTTGTTAAGAAAAAAAATGATAATAATATATTCTTTATTAGAGTCATTAAGATTGAAGAAATTAAGATCAAATTACAGAACTAATTTATATTTTGAGTAAAAATGATACGAGTATTGCATATTGTACCAAGATTGGATCTTACAGGAGTTGCTAAGTTTATTCTTAATCATTGGGATAGAATGAATAAGTCAGAGTTCGCTTTTGACTTTGTGAATCACGGAGGGCCAGAAAATTTTCATTCTGATTTAATTAATGAAGGATGTAAAATATTTAATTTACCTTTTCCTCATGAGGTTGGAAATCTCGTCTACTATAGAATGTTAAGAGATATAATACGTAAAGGTAAATATGATATCATTCATATTCATACAGGACATTATACAGGTTTTACTGCATTAATGTGTAGTATTTATTCTCCGAAGAGTAAGGTGATATGTCATGCCCATACGACAAAATGTATGAATCCTTCACATGAAAAACTTATGCCTTTATTTCGTTTAATGGCAAGAATTTTTGCAGACAAGCTATTTGCGTGTGGACACGAGGCTGGGGGCTTTTGCTTTGGGAAAAAAGCCAGATTTGAAGAAATACATAATGCTGTTGATTTGAACGTATTTAAGCAGCAACCAATACAAGATGTTATGGCTTTGAAGTCTTCTTTGAATATACCTGATGGCTCAAAAATTATAGGTCATATAGGGGCTTTTTCTCACCCCAAAAATCATTTTTACTTGCTTAAGATAATAGAAGAATATATAAAACATAACAAATCCGCCATTTTTGTGTTGTTAGGTGTGGGACCTGATTTTGACGCTGTGGTATCTAAGGCTGAAGAAATGGGTATTAGCAACAATATACGTTTTGTTGGTTCACAAAAAAATGTTCCACTTTATTTGTCGATGTTTGACACTTTTGTTTTACCGTCAATACATGAAGGCCTTCCAGTTGTCTCGGCAGAGGCTCAGGCTTTAGGATTGAATACAGTTTTTAGTGACACTATAGATCATACATGTGACATGGGTTTGGGCATTATGAAATTTGTTTCAATTGATGACAATTCTATTGGACAATGGTGTAAAGCAATAGATAATAATGTAAGAAAACCTACAGAAGAAGAAATTCATATAGCTTTTGAAAAGAAAAGATATGATATAGAATCAAGTGTTGCTTATTTATGTCAAACCTATAAGAATCTCCTAACAAAATGAAACGTATATCAGTTATTATGGGTATATATAATTGTGCTTCTACACTTCAAGAGGCATTGGACTCTCTTTATGCCCAAACCTATCAAGATTTCAAGATTATCCTTTGTGACGATGGTTCAAAGGATGATACACTAAAGATTGCAGAGGACAATGCTCGTCAGCATGAAAATGTAGTGGTAATTAAAAATGAGCGTAATATGGGGTTGAATTATACACTCAATCATTGTTTGAAGTATGTAGACACAGAATATGTGGCTCGTATGGATGGAGATGATTTGAGTATTCCCACTCGTTTTGAGAAAGAGATAAAGTTCCTTGATGAACACCCTGAGTATGCTGTTGTGAGTGCTCCAATGATTTATTTTGACGAGAATGGTGATTTCCGTTGGGGTAAGGGTAAAGGTGAGGTTACTGCTAAAGACTTTGTACATGGTACCCCTATATGTCATGCTCCTTGTATGGCTCGAACTAAGGTGTTTAATGAAGTGGGGGGATACTCTGTTGATAATCGCTTGTTGAGAGTAGAAGACTATCATCTTTGGTTTAAAATATTTGCAGCAGGATATAAGCTATTTATGTTGGATGAATGTCTTTACAAGATGCGCGATGATAGAAATGCTGTTGCTCGTCGGAATTGGTTGACTCGTCGTAATGAGGCTTATGTAAAACATATTGGATATAAGATGATTGGTTTGCCATGGTGGTATCAGGCGTATACAATAGTGCCGATATTAAAGTATTATGCGCCAAAAAGCTTATATAAATTAATACATAGGAGATAATAGATATGAATTATTTACAGAAAATAACAAATTGGTATTTCTCCAAAGGTGCTTTGCCTTATTGGGGGGTATTGTTATTAGATTGTTTAATAGTGCTTTTTTCTGGATATGTGGGTAATTATTTGGAAATAGGAGGACTTGAATTTGCTCAAAATTTTTGGAAGATCACATTGGGTAATATAGTGTCCGTAGTGTTGTTTGTAGTAGCATTTCGTTTCTTCCATACATATACAGGTATACTACGCTATTCTTCTCTTATAGATTTAGAGCGAGTTGGAGTGGCTTCATTCTTAGGTTCTTTACTCTCTCTCTTGGTAGGTTTTATTGTGAATCATTTTGAAACATCTGTCATTTTGATGAACTCGTTGTTTGGTTGTATTATTATGTTTGGATGTGCTTCATTGTTTATGTGGATAGAGCGAATGATTGTACGTGCACTTTTTGACACTTATAAAACAGATAATGCAATTCCCGTAGCAATTTATGGAACAAAGGCTGGTGGTATAAGTATTGCCAACAGTATTTCCTCTGTGAAGAACAAAACGTATTTGCTCCAGGCTTTTATTAGTGATGGTAATGAGATGAGAAACTCCTACTTGATGGGAAAGCGTGTTTTTATAAATGGAAAAGGTATTGCTATCAAGATGAAGGAGATGAAGGTGAGAGTATTGCTTGTATCGCCTCTTAAATCAGAATTGTTCCGTAATAACACTGAGATGGTGGATGAGTTTGTGCAAGCTGGTATTAAAATTATGATGATGCCTGCTGCATTGGAATGGGATGGCAAAAGTGATATGACCTACCAACATTTGCATGAGGTAGAGATAGAGGACTTGCTTCCACGAGATAAAATAGAGGTTGATATGGATGCGATAGGTGCTATGTTAAAAGGTAAACGAGTTCTCATAACAGGTGCCGCAGGTTCAATTGGGTCGGAAATGGTTCGTCAGGTTGCTATCTATAAACCTGCCGAAATGATACTGATAGATCAGGCAGAGACTCCTATGCACGATATTCGACTGATGATGTTGCGTCAGTTTGCAGATGTGAAGAATGAAACTATAGTGGCAAGTATAACAGATAAAGACCATATGGAAATGATATTCTCTGAGCATCGACCTGAATATGTTTTTCATGCTGCTGCCTACAAACATGTACCAATGATGGAGGACAATCCTATGCAGGCTGTACGTAATAATATTGGTGGAACCCGTGTTATTGCTGATCTTGCCGTAAAATATAATACAAAGAAGTTTGTTATGATATCAACCGACAAGGCTGTTAATCCTACTAACGTAATGGGATGTTCTAAGCGAATATGTGAGATTTATTGCCAGTCGCTGAATAAAGCTATTATTGAAGGTAAGATAAATGGTGTCACACAATTTGTTACAACACGTTTTGGAAATGTTCTCGGTTCAAATGGTTCTGTTATACCACTTTTCAAGGAGCAGATTAAGAAAGGTGGACCACTTACAGTAACACATCCTGATATTATCCGTTTTTTTATGCTTATACCAGAGGCTTGTAGGTTAGTGCTTGAAGCTGGAACTATGGGTAAAGGTGGAGAGATATTTGTCTTTGATATGGGCAAACCTGTGAAGATTGTTGACTTGGCTAAACGTATGATTTCACTGTCTGGAGCCAAGAATATAGAAATAAAGTTTACAGGTCTACGTGAAGGAGAAAAACTTTACGAAGAGGTGCTTAATAACGCTGAAAATATTAAACCAACGCACCATTCTAAAATTATGATAGCTAAGGTACGTGAATACGACTATGAAGAGGCTAAGAGAAATGAAGATGAACTAATGGAAATATCGTATACACATGACGATATGAAGATTGTAAAGAAGATGAAGGAAATAGTTCCTGAATATAAATCGAAAGTCTCAAAATATGAAATCTTAGATAGATAATAATATGCAAAAAAAGAAAATAGCTTTTGTCGTTGCGATTCCCGGTTCAGCAGAGTCCTTTTTAGTAAACCATTTAGAGCATCTTACTAAAACGTATGATGTGTCTTTGATTGCTAATTTCCCAGAGAATTATGACGCTTCGTTTTTTAAAGGAATGAAGATAAACTTCATCAATGCACCTATTGAACGAAAAATTAGCATTAAGAACGATTTGAAGGCTCTTGCTGCTCTATACAAAATTTTCAAGAAGAACAAGTTCGACTCTGTTCATTCGGTTACCCCCAAAGCAGGACTTCTTACAGCTATGGCTGCTTGGCTGGCAGGTGTTAAGGTGCGTATACATATTTATACAGGACAAGTGTGGGCTACTCGCAAGGGCGCAATGCGCACTATGCTGAAAATGATGGACAAAATGATTGCTATTCTTGACAACCATATTCTTGTGGATGGAGAGGGACAACGCCAATATCTCATAACACAAGGAATTGTGAAAGCCAAGAATAGTAGTGTTTTGGCTCATGGTTCTATCTGTGGAGTGAAATTAGAGAAATTCATTATCTCGGATAGTGTGCGCAAGAACGAACGCGACAAGTTTGGCTTTAAGGATGATGATGTTGTATTCGTATTTCTTGGCAGATTGAATCACGACAAGGGTATTGGCGAGCTATACGATGCCTTTAACAGGCTTGTTCCTGAATGTCCTAAAGCAAAACTGTTGCTTTATGGCGATGATGAAGAAGGGTATGACAAGTTGGTGCCGAACTATGCCAATATAAAGAAAGGTGAAAACTATTTCTATCCAGGAAGTACCAATACGCCTTATGATGCTTTGCAAGGTGGTGATGTGTTTGTATTGCCTACATGGCGTGAAGGTTTTGGCATGAGTGTTATAGAGGCGCAAGCTTTAGGCCTTCCTGTAATTACTTCGGATGCTTATGGTGTGTGCGACGCAAGTGTACCAAATGAAACAGGTCTCAGATGCAGAGTGAATGATGCTATAGGATTATACACTTGCATGAAAGAATATTATCAGCATCCTGAAAAGCGTAAAGAGCATGGCATTGCTGGTAGAAGAAGGGTAGAACAATTCTTCGACCGCAACATTGTTACCCAAGCATGGGTGGATTTCTATAATAATTTGTTTAAATCTTAATTGTAAAGCATATGTTTATTGATAAGGAAATATTGGACGCATTGAGCGAAGAGGCTCGCAAGTCACCACGTTTAAGGATGGGTAAGGATATGCGAACGTCAGCAGCCGACCAAAGCCAACGTATGTTGAATGCTATGGAACCAGGAACAGAAGTGGCTATTCATCGTCATACGAAGACAACAGAGACTGTGGCTGTGATTAGAGGCAAGGTGCGTCAAAAGTATTATGATGAAAAAGTGCAACTTGTTCGTGAGGATGTTATAGAAGCTGGTGGCGCATGTCCTTTCTATATGGTTCCAAAAGGTATGTGGCATACTACCGAATGTCTTGAGTCTGGCACAATAATTTTTGACTGTAAGGATGGGGCATACGAACCTCTTGCAGCAGAAGACATTTTTCAGAATGACTAAAGAGGAGATTTCTTTGTTGCATTTATTGCAGCTTGGTTTATCTGGTAAGATAAAAGAAAGTTTTATAGATATCAAATATGATATTGATTGGCATACTGTATATGCTCTTGCCTTACGTCAAGGCATTATTGCCATTCTGTTGGATGCTATTAGTAAGTTACCTAATGAAGCGCGACCTTCAAAGCCAATGTTGCTACAATGTATAGGACAAGCAACGATGATGGAACGGATGTATGCGAAGCATAGGGAGAAGATAGCATCATTGGCGGAGTTTTATAGGCAGCATGATATAAAGATGTTGTTGCTAAAGGGATATGGATGTAGCTTGTGCTATACAAAACCTGAGCATCGTCCTACGGGCGATATTGATGTTTTTCTGTTTGGAAGGCAAGATGAGGCAGATATTTTGGTTGAGAAGCAGCTTGGCATAAAAGTACATAGAGAATATCATAAACACTCTACTTTTAATTATGGTGGGGTGGAGGTGGAGAACCATGCCAAGTTTATTGATGATGTGTCGCATAAGAGCAACATCAGGTTCGAAAGTATTCTGATGGCAGTACTGGATAAGGAGGAATGTTTAAAGAGCCCAATAGACAACGTGTTGATACCTTCGCCTACATTTAATGCCTTGTTTCTGTTGCGCCATACAGGTGAACACTTTGCCTCGAATGAGATTACACTTAGGCAAGTGCTTGATGTGGGGACATTCTTCCAGAGGTATCATTCCAAGATTGATTGGGCTTTAGTATTCAAAGTGTATAAGGAAGAACGTATGCTACGGTTCTTCAATGCCATTGCCACTATTTGTGTGGAATATCTTGGTATTGATGCTGCTTGCTTTGCTTCTGACAACAAACCGTATTACTATCAATCGGACATAACTCTTACCGACCGCATCCTTTCCGATATCTTTGAGAAGAAAGATGTGCTGCCAATGACTACCGCTGGTATAGATACTATAGGTAAGAAACTAAAGTATGCTATAGACAAAAGCCACCGTTGGTGGCATAACCGTTGGAAGTACCAATTGGTATATAACGAAAACCTTGTAGAATCGTTTTGGTGGTTGGCGAGGAATAGAATGAAAGTGGAATAGATATCAATTTATATGCGTTGGATAAAGAGTAAAATAAGTGACCTTACGATAATAAATGTAACATGCTCTATTGCATTTCTCCTATGCGTCATTCTTGTGATATTGTTCATGCATGGACGAGTTTTGTGGAAATGGAACGACTATGTATTAAATACAGAAATAGTTGGTCACTATGGAGATTTTGTAGGAGGATTCATTGGAACATTTTTAAGTGTAATATTGTTGTATTATACATTTTATTACCAAAGGAAGGAGTTGTTAAAGAATACCAAAGTGTATCAGACTCAACAATTGAACGATGACTTTTACCATTTAATGTCTTTATATCAAGATATCTTGAGTACTTATACATATAAGATAGACGAAGAGGAGCCTTTATTGAATGGCAAGGAAGCCATACATGCTTATGTCGATAGTATGAGAGACGGATTTGAAGATACAGGAAACGGGCTTCTACGCAAGCAAGCGGTTTTAGCATACATGAGTTTCTATGCATTCAATCGTGATTTCGCTCCTATTTATTATCGTACGCTATACAGATTATGTGAGTCAATAGATGGAAAGGAGAAAGATACCGAATTTAAGAATGTAGAACTTATAAAAATCTTAAGAGCACAATTGTCTGATTCTGAAATGGTATTGATAAGATATAATGCTCATACTAGCATGGGAAGACCATTTCAATATTATGTCAATCGTTTTAATCTTCTCAAGCATCTCCCATCATTGGATTTGTTCGAATATAAAAAGTATCGTAAGATATTAGATAAAGATGAGGATATTTCTTCTATGAACATTGTACTTGTGCAATTACGACAACGAATGGAAGATATATTAGACACTAAATCGTCTAACTATGTTACTCTAAACGAGTTTAAAAGTGCAGTTTCAATCTCACTTACGACTAATGATAATAAAGATACATTGAAACTTGTCATAAATAGAGAAAAGACAAATATCTTGCGTCCATATGATCCTTTTAATTGCATAATGAAATTACCACCAGAAGATATACTGTCACTATTCTCATATTTTCTTTACGACTGTACCATTCTCCATAATTTTCAAAAATACAACAAACGTAAGGATATTGATTTTGGAAAAGTAAAGAATGATATCGATGGAAAAGAGCAATTTATTTTTAAAGTTCATAACAAAGAATACAAACCGATTAATATGACGTGGAGTCAATATGAATCAAGATATAAATAAGAACTATGTACAAACATTTTTTTAAACGATTCTTAGATTTTTGGATTGCGCTTATAGCATTGATATGTATAAGTCCAATCCTGATAGTAGTAACAATTTGGTTGCATTTCGCCAATAAAGGGGCAGGAGCTTTCTTCTTTCAAGAACGTCCTGGTAAGAATGGAAAGATATTTAAGGTGATTAAGTTTAAGACGATGACGGACGAGAAGGATGCAGAAGGTAATTTGTTACCTGATGCAGACCGACTGACAAATGTTGGTAGCTTTGTTCGTTCCACTTCGATTGATGAATTGCCTCAGTTGATAAATGTGCTAAAGGGTGATATGGCGTTGATAGGTCCTCGTCCGCTTCTTGTACAATATCTTCCATTGTATAGCAAAGAGCAGATGCGTAGACATGATGTAAGACCGGGTATATCTGGTTGGGCGCAGTGTCATGGAAGAAATCAGATTAGTTGGACAGAGAAGTTTAAACTTGATGTGTGGTATGTAGACCACCTGTCGTTTGTGACAGACTTGAAAGTAATATTTATAACAATAAAAAAGGTGTTGTTCAGAGAGGATATAAATTCTGATAACGATGCCACAATGGAGGATTTCGATGGAACAAATTAATTTTTATAAATCATTACAAACCCCGTGTTTTGTTCTTGATGTTGCAGAATTAAAACGAAGTATTGACGGATACCAGAAGGCTTTGAATTCTAATTTTCAAAAAGCAATAGTGGGTTATTCCGTAAAGACTAATTCTACACCTTATTGTATGCGCAAGGCAGGTGATTTTGGAGCCTATGCCGAGGTGGTGTCACATGATGAGTATGAATTGGCTGTGCTTTGTGGATTCCCGACAAATAGAATTATCTATAATGGTCCGATGAAGTCGAAGGAGACGTTTGTTGAGGCTGTTGAAGGTGGTGCTATAGTAAACATAGAGACAAAACGTGAGTTGGAATGGCTTAAGGATTTGGATAGAAGCCAACAGTATAAAGTGGGCTTAAGGCTGAACATCAACATTAGCCATATTTCAGAAGAAGATGCCGATGGCGATAATGATAACAGCCGCTTTGGCTTTTCGGATGAGACAAGCGAGTTTGCAGATGCTGTAGGCTATATATCAAACCTTCCTAATGTGAGTCTTAATGGTCTGCATATTCATCGTACTGCTCACAGTAGGAGTGTACGTTTTTATGAGCGTTCGGTGGAGTATGCATGTAATACAATAAAGAAGTATGACCTCGACTTAGACTATCTTGATGTAGGTGGTGGATATTTCGGAATATTCCCAAACAAACCCACCTATCAGCAATATAGTGATGCTTTCTATAATGTACTAAGAGCGAATGGTCTTGGGCATTTGTGTTTGATAGTAGAGCCGGGTAATGCGCTTGTGGCTTCTTGCTATACTTTCGTGAGTGAGGTTATTGACCATAAGGAAGTAGAGAAAGACCATTGGTTTGTAACTACTGATGGTAGCAGAAATGACATAGACCCGTTTTTCAAGAAGTCAGGCTACTTGGATGAGGAGATTTATCAGAAGGAAACTCCTGTAGTGGAGACTCAGACAATTTCTGGTTGTACATGTTTGGAATACGACCGCTTGTTTACCTTGAAGGACAAACCTTTACTTTGTGTAGGCGACAGAATAATCTATCACAATGTGGGTGCTTACACTATGTGTCTCACTCCAATGTTCATACGCTATATACCAAATATCTATGCGTTGGAGAATGGAGAATGCAAACTTGTCCGAGAGAAATGGACTGCAAAGGAATTTATACAAAAAACAATCATATAAATTTAAGAAAATGGATAATATTTTATTTTGTAGCTGTGGCCGTCGCGCTACACTTTTGAAGGATTTCCGTAAGTCAATGAATGGTTGTGGCAATATTGTTGCCACCGACCTTAGCCCTGTTGCTCCTGCCTTGTTTATGGCAGACAAGACTTATCTTGTGCCTCGTATCAGTGCGCCTGAATATTTTGACAAGGTGCTTGAGATCTGCGAGAAGGAGGACGTAAAGGCTATTACAACACTTATTGACCCTGAGATTGAGATTCTTTCAAAGCATCGTGAGGAACTCTTGGCAAAGGGTGTACTTCCTCTTTGCCCTGCTGATTGGACTGCTCGTCTTTGCTTTGACAAGTATGAGATGTTTAAGCATCTTAGCAGTAAGGGAGTGCGTACTGTTCTTACCTATAACTCGCTTGAAGGACTGAAGGAAGGATTGAAGAAGGGTGAAGTGGAATTCCCTGTCTTTATGAAGCCTATCAGCGGTAGTGGTAGTGTTGGTATTGGTAAAGTGAACAACTGGGAGGAAGCTGAGGCTAAGTTCAATGACGGTAAGTTTACTTACATTATCCAGGAATTGATGACTGGTGGTGATTGTGATGCTGACGTTTATGTTGACTGCATAAGTCATAAGCCAGTTGCTGCTTTCTCAAAGAAGAAGATAGAGAGTCGCATTGGTGGAGCAAGCAAGACTATCTCTTTCAAGGATCAGAAACTATTTAATTTCATTGAAGAAGTTTGTGCTGTACTTGAGCTTAATGGTCCTTGCGATATGGATTTCTTCATTAAGGATGGTGAATACTACCTCTCAGAGATTAATCCACGTTTTGGTGGTGCTTATCTCCATGCCTATGGTGCAGGTGTCGACTTCATCAAGCTCATCCTTAACAACATTCATGGTATTGAGAACAAGTCTATCATTGGCCAGTATGACGAGGACATTATCATGATGATGTATGATGATGTGGTAATCACGAAGAAGAGCGAATTGATGAGCGATGATTTCCCATTGATTTAATGTGATAAAAAAGGTAAAGCAGGTATGATTGAATAGGCTTAGGCCTGTGGAGCGAAACCACTACCTGCTACTGCGCGTAGCGCAATGTTGAATGTTGAGTGTTGAATGTTGATTAGGTGGAATGAGAGGCTCTAAAGTGCTTAATGAAAATAAAAAACTATTCAGAAGTTATTCGCAATACAGAAAATTTCAGTAATTTTGTTCTTGTTAACCATAGTGATTATTGTTGGTAAACTTTTGATGTTTAACATTTGGAGTTTTAATGATTTTCGCTAATTACCAAATCTTCATTCACCTATATTTCGTTGAACTCACGTTATATTAACATAGAAGAAAACTAAAGAATGGTATATCCGTCCGCACAAGTGGTCGCTTGGAGCGATATGGTGCGATACCATCGGGCGGAACAAGATAAAATTATAACAACTCAATATATAGGCACTTGCAAAAGGGCTTATGTAAGTTAAGTACTAAAGATTTTAAAAATGAATTTAGAATTTAGTCAAATTAAGGTATAACCTCCACTGGCATTAGCAGGTGGAGGGCTAAAACTCATATGCGTATCGGAAATATGAGGGGTTCCGAATACTTACGATTTTCGTTATAAAATTATTAGCATAATAAATAAAAATGGAACAAGATCCCTTTAAAAGGGTTGCAGAGTATGTTGCTATGCAATGTATGGGATGTTCGGATTCCCCTATGATACTTGCATTTAAAGCATACGAAGTAATGAAGAAAGCGGTGGATAATAATGAGAATCCATATAAGGCTTTGAATTCGTTTCTCGGTACAGATGTATCTGAAGAGGTGTTGAAAAACTTATAGTTAAACAAGATATGAGCTCATTAGTATCCCGTTAAAATTATTGTGGCATATTATCATTTTGTGGAGAATAAAGAAAATATGCCTTCAAATACGGAAACTGATTCAAATAGAGAACAGGAAACTAATAAAAATATGTGTCTTGTTATTTTGGATAAGTTCAGGAATGCGGTAAAGAAATTGTTTGAATAATAAAAAATATTACAATGAGAATACTTCATTTTTCGGATTTCCATCTTAGACCTAATGGTCAGGGCAAAAGGTCTATGGATATATTTAATCGAATGATGGAAAAACTCCAAGAGATAAATCTAGAAGAAAACATAGACTTAGTCATATTTTCTGGTGACATGATTGATAAGGGAGGTAAAGACTTCAATATGTCATTAGATGAATGTTTTCAAGAATTTAAGAAGAACATCATTAAACCTCTTGTTGAGTTATTGCATATCGGCTATCATCAATTTTTGTTTGTTCCAGGAAACCATGAAGTTGATAGAGGTCGTAAGGATAAGACTTTTGCTCCAAAAACAAATGGAGATGATGATATTGAGGAATTTCTAAGTACAAACACAATAGTACCGCAGCTACAGGATTTCTTGCAATTTCAACGAGAGTATTACAATAGACATAAGGTTGAAGGCATGATGGTTGATATACAAGGGTTGCATATGACTTTGATTTTACCTTTGAATAATGGACTCAAAGTAGGTGTTTCTCTTCTTAATTCAGCTTGGATGTGCGAAGGAGATGCCGATAAAGGAGTTATAAAAATTGGTACATCTCAAATCAACCAATCATGGCCATTGATTAAAAACTGTAAAGTGAAAATAGCTATAGCGCATCATCATTATATTTTTCTGGAAGAAAATGAAAGTAAAAATGTAAGTGATATCCTTCATGCGCATTATGATATTTTTGCGGTGGGACATACACATGGAATGAAGGCAAAATATGAGCATGATGATAAGGGATGTATTTTTATTTCAGTAGCAGCTGGAAACTTATATGATAATCTTCATAAAGAAGATCCGAAGTATAAAAATGGCTTTACTATTTTGGATTTTAATGAAGATGCAAGGTATATGGATGTAACACCTTATCATCAGGATGTGGATGAAAAATTCACTTTGGATAAGAACTATGGTATTGATGGAACCAAGAGATTAGAAAATACTACCAAAAAGTTGTTTATGCCGTTGGATAAATGGTTGTGTAGTTATAAAAAGAATTATGCCATTCTTGATAATGATCAGATGAAGCAAAAACGAGAACAACTAAAAGATTCGAATAATCGCATCGTTCTTCTTGCTGCATTGTCTGGTCTTGGAAAAACCCGAATGATTTATGAGACATACAATGATGGCCAAAAACATCCAAATTGTTACTATACAGAATTGTCGGATGAAAGTAGAAATAAGGTGATTGATGGTTTTCTATCACTCGTTTCAGATATTGGTAATAATGAAGCCGTTATCATTATAGATAATTGTAGCTTGAACTTATATGAGGATATTCGTGGAAAAATACCGACAAATATTAAGGTGATTTTTGCAACTAATGAATATTATGAAGTTACGAGTACAACTAATGTTACAATCATTAAACTAGACTCATTTATACTAAAAAAAGAAGTTGCTACTTATATAGATCATAATATTGTTGGGCAGGAAAAATCAACTCTCCGTGAAGAAGTAAAGAAAATAGCTGATGGATTTCCCGCAATGGCATATGAGTTAGTGGATACTTATCGAAATGGAAAGCATGTTAGATTAGAGCAGGCAGAAGAACTTGTAACAAAATTGTTGAAGTTCCCAGAAGATAAAGAAAACTCTCAACGCAGTATTTTAAAAGCATTAAGTTTGTTCCAGCCATTTCCATTACTTCGTTTTAATCGTTCTGCTTATGAATTTATCATTAGAAACGAGATTATTATGCCATTAGAAAGCAATTCTTTTCCATTGCGAAAAAGAAAAGTAAATGAAACAAAGGCTCAATTTACACCTACGTTAATTGAAGATACAGGAAGTTTACTTAATGTGCGACCTTTCCCTCTCGCTGTATATTTGGCTAAAGAATGGTTTGTAGGATTAGACGAAGATGATGTAGAACTGTTGCTTGAAGATTTTAATGACCTAAAAAATGAAAGCCCTAGTGCGCATCGCTTATTGGTTGATAGCATGGCAAAGCGTATAGAATATATGAGGGATTTGCCACTTGCGAATGATTTTATTGCAAGATTGACAGATTCTATGTATGGCCCTTTTGCCAATGAGAAAGTTGCCTGTTCTGAAATGGGTTCACGCCTCTTTCTTGCAATGTCATCAGTGAACCCAAAAGCAGTGTCAGACTGCCTATATACATTGTTCAATAATAAGAATACAGAATGGTTGAAAGAAAACATTAAGGGAGATGTCAGGAGAAACTATGTTTGGGCATTGGAAAAATTATGCTTTGACAAAGATAGTTTTCAAAAATCTTCTATGGTGCTAGCTCAACTAATGCTTGCTGAAAATGAAAATTATGGAAATAATGCATCGGGGCAACTTTTACAGTTATTTCATGTTATGCTGCCTGGTACAGAGGCAAGTTTAACACAGCGCATTGATTTGTTGAAAACTCTATATGGAAGAGGAGGCGAATATTTGTCAATTGTATTACAGGCATTGAATAGTGCTTTTGCTTCACATAGTTTCAGCAGAACTGGTGATGCTGCGCATTTTGGCTTAGAAGAAAAACAGGATTATGTCCCAACACGTCAAGAGGTTTTGAATTATTGGTATGTATGTAGAGACTTGGTCGAGCAAGTGTTGGCAGAAAATGAAGAAAGCCAAGAACCAATATACAAAATAGTATTAGAACATTCCTGGTCATGGATATCAGATGGATATTTTGATACTCTTTTTGTTCCTTTAGTCGAGTCTTTGAGGACAAAACGTGAAGATTTTACGGAACTATACAATAGATTATTAAGAGATAGACGTAACCATTTGTTTAGAAGATATACTGCAGAAAAGCAATCTGAAATACGTGTATATTTCCAAAAAATCAGACCTTGTTATTTCTCATCATTGGTAAAGGAAACCCAAAATGCACTTTACAATGAAGATACAGGAACTGCGGCTATTAGTCATTTTGATAAAGCTAAAGAAATGTTGCTACCTGTAGCAAAGAAATTTGTTTCCGATAGGGTGTTTGTAAATCTTGAAGAGTTAAAGAGGCTTTCTGACGTGAATTTGTTCATTGAACATACCTTTTTCTTGAATGTTGCAGAAATAATAAATGATAGCGACTTAAAAGAATTTTGGGATACCTGTGCTATATTCATTGGCGACTATTCTGATGATGGTAATATGCCGTCCTTTATAAGTAGTATGTGTTATGTAACAAGGGATAGAAAGGAAACCATTCAATTTCGAAACGAACTTTTCGCTAAAGGTTATGTAAAATGGTATATTGGACTTTCTGCAAAATGTGAGGACGCACAATTGAGCGTCATTAAAGAGTTGGTCTCTCAAGTTGATAAGGGAAATATTGATAAAGAATATCTTATTGATGTCTATTTGAATAATGTAGCTATTAATACCCATACAGAATTATTTAGAATACTCAATTTCATATATGAATCGTTTTCTGATGTCTCTGTACGATTACTTGATGCTTTAATCAGATTTACATTTATGTGTGATGAAGAGGACTTAAAAGAACATGTTGGGTTTATTAAACAATTAATTCTGGATTATCCAATAAATGATGATAACCCTCACTTGAATTATGAGTTTACCAGATATGTTATATCAGTGTTTGAAAAGATTCATGATGTAGATTTGGCAAAGAAAATGAATGTAAAGCTAATCGAAAGCTTTAACCATGACTATTTGCATTCTAATTTTGAAGGATTATATAGCATCTTGTTAGAAAAATATACAGATGAAATTTGGGACGATTTTGAATCTGCGTTTGTAAGTGATGAATATTTGGCTTTCTTTCTTCAGGTGAAAAATGAGTTGGGATCAGGAATTGGTTTTGGTGCCGGTGCATTGTTTAAAGTTGGAAATGAAAGAATTAAGCAAATGTGTATCAAATATCCTAATGAAGCTCCTGTAAGAATTGCAGAAATGCTGCCGGTATATGATAGAGATATTTGGGAATGTGATTCTTTCAGTGATATAATGATATGGATTTTAGATAATTACGGAACGCAAAAGATGGTTTTAGATGGCATTCATGCAAATATTCATTCTTTTGGCTGGACAGGCTCCGTTATCGGGTTGTTTATGCATCATAAAATGTGTATGGAAAAATTGCTAAACCATAGATGTTTAGAGGTAAGGGATTGGGCCTCTATGTGTATAAAGGAATTTGATTCTGAAATACAAAGAGAGACACAGCAGGAAGACTATATGAGATTGCATTACAATTAATTTTTTTTCAAATGAAGTTATATCATTATACAACAATAGATACTTTAGCGTTGATTCTAAAAAACAGAACAATACGCTTTAATCGGTTAGACAAGGTTGATGACTTGGAAGAAAAAGTCGTTTCTTGTGGAGTCAATTTAGCTCAATATATATTTGCTTCATGCTGGACAAAGGACGCAGAGGAAAGCATTCCCCTGTGGAAAATGTATGCTGGAGTTACCAATGGTATCAGAATTGCCTTGGATGAGGATATGTTTCAGGCATATCTTATCCACGACTTAAACTTAAACAATGGCTTACATTCCGAAGGTAGCATCATATCTCTTATACCTCAAAAGGATATAGAAGCAAATGGCTATATGATAATGCCTGTGTATAAGAATAGTAATAGCGATTTCTTTTATCGTGATATAGAATATGTTGATGATGTGCAAGAAAAAACATCCGATTTATTTAAAGATACAGGAAATGGGGTGAATATTGAGTTTGGTAAAGTTGGTCGATATAAAAATATGCGCTGGGCTTTTCAAAAGGAAAGTCGTTTTGTATTGAATGTATTTCCTTTTAATCCATTACATGTTCCTACAGAAATGATGGATTTTGTAGGAAAAATTACTTCTGACTGTTATAAAGTGAATAAGCAACTTCCATTTGAGTATTATGATATGAAATTACAAGATGCTGTTGTAGACAATATTGAAATCACGTTGAGCCCATCTATGAGTGAAAGTAACCGAATTATTGTAGAAGCCTTGTGTAAGCAGTTTACAAAGAATGGCATTGTAAAAGAAAGCAACTTATCTGGATTGGTAAATCTGAAGTAGATAGATTAATATGGAACTCAACAACACCCAACACAAATCGTTTCTCTGGCACATCGACTTCGAATCATTCACCTAGCTCACCTTCTACGGAGAGCAATGTCCGCCATTCGTTACCGACGAGAATAAGGAGGCATGGCAACGCTATCTGAAAAAAGTAATATCATGGCATGCTGCAGATGGGCGTATGTGTTGGACTTTGTAGAAAACGGTTATGACCGCTATGACATGAAGAGTGATTCCCTCTTTTTCTTGCCTTCATATTCGCCACAATTGAATATTGCGGAAACACTTTGGCGTATTCTTAAAGGCAAGTGGATAAGGCCACAAGATTATATAACTTCTGACATGCTTTTCTATACTACCAACAGAGCTTTGGCGGATATCGGAAAGGGGTAGCGTATAAACTTTTCTAAACATGTCGCTTAATTTTGATTAGTTACTTAAAGCAGGTATGATTGAATAGGCTATTGCCTGTGGAGCGAAACCACTACCTGCTACTGCAAGTAGGAATTTTGAGTTTTGAATTTTGAATTGTTCGCTGCTACGCATGCGATTTTGAATTGTTCAATTTTGAGTTTAACATAAGGATTCATGCATAATTCTTGGTAATTCGTGATAAAAAGATTGCGTGAGTCTTAGTCACAAATTATCGTAAATTAATCATAAATTCTATCGCCATATTCGAGTGATTCGTGTTCGCTGCTACGCAAATTCGGAATTAGGAGTTACGAGTTAGGAATTAGGAATTGGTCGGCGGAGCCGATTAGGAATTATGAGTTAGGAATTTCTATGAATTAGGAGTTTTGAATTAGGAGTTAGGAGTTGTTCTCGGCTTCGCCTGCGATTTGGAATTGAACATTTTTGAATTATTATGGAACACGAATTACCAATAATAAATTTTGTAATCGGCTGTGCCGCTTGTCAGAGCAAGAATTGTCGGCTTTGCCGATGTTGAACTGTTCAATGTTGAATAACTATTTATAGTCTATTATAGAATCTTTAAAATATTTATTAATGATGTGTCTTCAAGTTTTTAATAATTTTAAGATAGTTTCATGGACAAAAAGATAGCCTGTTCAAATATTATAATTATTTTTGCAATGAGATAGTATATTTTTTGAAATAATCTTTAATAAGATAATTATGGAACAGATATTAGTAACAATAGACGAGACCCAGTCTTTGGCAAGTGTGCGCAATGCAATTAAAATGTTGCGTGGCGTGGTGTCAACTTCTATCATAAAGAATGTATCTAAGCCAACTGAAGAGGAAAAACAGAAGGCTTATGTTAAGGATAGCTTGACAAGAGCTATAAGAGAAATGAAGGTTGCAAAGATTGAAGGAAGAAAACTCCAAAGTGTTGACGACTTTATCAATGAAATGAGGGGCGTGTGATATTATGAATGTTTCTATTGAAATCGGTCCTGAGTTTAAACGTCAGTTTAAAAGACTTGCCAAGAAATATCATTCACTGATAGATGATTTTGAGTCATGGAAAAATGAGATTCTTAAGAATCCATTAGTCGGTGATGATTTAGGTTCAGGTGTTCGCAAGGTTAGAATGTCAATTGAATCAAAAGGTAAAGGAAAAAGAGGAGGTGCTCGCATATTGACATTCAACATATTGATAGATGTGGAAAACATGGAAATAACGTTACTTACAATTTATGATAAAAACGAGATTTCTAATGTTAATGATGAATATATAAAGTTCTTAATAGAGAATCTGTAATATTTAAATTGTTTTTGATATGTATTTATCCGAATTGAGACTTTGGAATTTTAGAAAATATACAAATGAGTATGGTGTAATTGATGAAACCAAGCCACATCTGACAGTTCCTTTTACTAAAGGACTTAATGTGCTTATTGGTGAAAATGACTCTGGAAAAACAGCTATCATAGACGCAATAAAGTTGGTTGCAAAGACTCATTCTATGGAATGGATACATCTTGTTGAAAACGATTTCTCAGTAGGATGTGACAACTTGCGAATAGAAATAATTTTTACGGAATTATCTGATCCAGAAGCGGCACAATTTCCTGATAAAGTGCAAATTAATCCAGATACAGCCATTGTCTCGCTACATCTTGTATTGGAGGCATCGAAAAATGCAGGCAAGATTCTACCTTATGAAGTAAAGGCATATGATGGCACATTGAAACCATTAAATGCTGATGAGAAAGAATTAATGAAGGCAACTTATCTTCGTGCACTTCGAGATGCAGATTATGATTTAACTGCCAAGAAAAATTCAAGACTGTCGCAGATTCTTATGGGGCATGAATTGTTTCAAGAGGGAGCTGTTGGCAAAAATATTTTTGAGAATATCATTGCTGATGCAAATGATAGGATTATGGAATGGTTCATGGATGAAACAGGTGGAGCCCAAAGTAACAAAAGCCAAATAAAAGATGTAATAGATACGTTTATCAAGTCTTTCCTATCTGATAGTTATGAGTCTGAATTGTCGATTTCTGATTCAAATATAAAAAGTATTCTTGAGAAAATAAGTATAGGTATTAAAGACACCACAAATATGGGATTAGGTTCGATGAATCGTCTTTTTATGGCAACAGAACTGCTTCATTTGAGGAGAATGAATGAAGGAGTGAAGCTGTGCTTAATCGAAGAATTGGAGGCACACCTACATCCACAGGCACAGATGAAGGTTATAGAGGGAATACAGCAAGAAGACAAAGTGCAGTTTATCTTGACAACTCATAGTCCCAATCTCGCTTCAAAGGTAAAAATTAGCATGGATAACACGTCTGTTGTGTTATGTAAAGATAATGATGTCTATCCTTTGACGAAAGGGAAAACAAAGTTGGAAGATAATGATTACATATATTTGGAAAACTTTCTTGATGTCACAAAATCCAATTTGTTTTTCGCAAAAGGTGTTATCATTGTTGAAGGTTGGGCGGAAGATATGATTATTCCTGTTCTTGCAAACAACTTGGACAAGAATCTTACTCGGCATGAGGTCTCTGTTGTTAATGTAGGTAGTACTGCTTATCTTCATTATGCAAGAATACTGATGCGCAAAGATGGAAAGACCTTGAATTATCCAGTATCAATTGTTACAGATTACGATGTAAGACCCAAGGATGATTGGACTTTTGATGATGTGGAAGAGAAAAAGAAGCTCAATGGCATCAATGCGAAGTTAAACAGCAACAATAGTCCAAACGTCAAGTTATTCCTTGCAACCCACTGGACTCTCGAATGGTGTCTATTCATGTCTAACGCATTATCTGCGATATTTAAAGATGCTTGTATGAAAGTTCATAGTAGGACAAACGAGTTTAAAAAAATATACAATGGAGATTATGATGATGAAAAATTCCGAAGTAAACTGGCTGAAAAACTGAAGGATAGAAGTCTTGATAAAGTCGCAATAGCTTCGGAAATATGTTTGTCAATAAAAAAACTGGCCACGAAATTGGATATAGAGGAGAATGATACAGCTTATTATCTTGTTCAAGCGATTAACCACGTATGCAAATAGACAATATACATATTGCAGAATCTGAGCGTTTACTAATTGGCGACAATCATTTTGACCAAGAAAGATTGAAATTCATTAAGTCATTGGATAGTTGTGACTTGCTTGCGGTTCCTGGTAGTGGGAAAACTACGGCATTACAAGCGAAATTATATTGTTTGTCCAAGTTACGCCCTTACTCTGCGATAAATGGAATCTTAGTACTGTCTCATACCAATGCGGCTGTAGATGAAATAAAGAAAAAACTGTCAAAAGCGTGTCCTAACCTATTTGAATATCCAAACTTTGTGGGTACAATTCAGGACTTCGTAGACTCTTATTTAGCTATACCTTACTACGACATAAGGTTCTCAAATCCAATTAGTCGTATTGATACGGCAATAAGCAAAGAAGAATTCTTGAAGTGCATTCAAAGTAAATGGATTAAAAATGATAAAGTTTGGTTTTGGTATAAGTGTAATGGGTTTGATCAAGCAAAGAATTTTGGAATAAAAGTAACTGTTGATGGTCATTTCATTCCTTGGGATTATACAAGGCAAAAGGAATTTAAAGTTGCATCAACGAAAATACCTAAAACATGGAAAGGAAATGAAGATAAGAATAGAAAGCATATACTAAAAATCCTTTGTGATTTAAAAATGCATATGTTTGAAAGAGGTATATTGAGTTATGACGATTGTTACGTTCTTGCACAAATATATATCAATCGCTGTCCTCGTATCAAGTCAATTCTTAGAAAACGTTTCAAATATGTGTTCATTGATGAAACACAGGATTTACAAGAGCATCAATTGGAAATTATGGATCAACTATTTTGTGATGATAGTGTATGTTTCCAACGTATTGGTGACGTTAACCAATCTATTTTTCATGTAGGTTCAGACACAACTGATTGTGCATGGAAACCAAGGAAAGTACAGACATTTAATAACTCTATGCGACTAACATCACCTGTAGCATCGATTGTTGACGCTTTTATGTTTAGACGTGAATCGGGGCAAGCCGTGAGAGGTACACGAAATACAAATCCTGAGATTAAACCTTTTCTTTTAGTATATGATTATGAACATAGAAATTTACTGGTTGAAAAATTCGAAGAACTAATAGAAACATATAATTTGAGTAATATTCCAGAAAAGAAATATGGCTTTCATATTATCGGTTGGAATTCGAAATGGTCTGACAATAGAGAATTTAACCCAAAAGAATTACGATTAATGGACTTATACCCAGAATATGCTTCAGAAGAATCTTCTTCCACTAAATATGCAGAGAGTATTGCAGACTATGTTAATAAATTGCGAGGTCTTTCCGACAATAAGGAGAGAATGTCCATTATAAATGAGATAATGTGTGAATGCTTGCGGATGAGTAACAAAAATGATTTATGTGATAGACCTTTTACGCCAACATCCTTGTTGAATTTCTTAAAAAACGAAGATAAAGTTTTGTTTATGGAATACAAATTGTTGGCATTTGCCATTGTTAAGTTAATGGTATTATCCCAATATCAAGAGGTGTATGATAAAATGCAGTCTTTGGCAGATTGGTTATTAGAACATATGAGTGTTACAAAAAGTGACGAATGCGTGAGGTTTATAAGCAAACCATATATCCCAAATATAGAAAATCCACAGCAAAAAGATTCTCAACTACAAATAGAAACAGTACATCATGCTAAAGGTCAAACTCATTGTGCAACACTCTACATTGAGACGATGTATCAGGGGAAGTATGAATCTATACATGTGATTAAAGAAAAGACGAAGGCAACCAAGACTAAAGCAGCTGCGTATTATCCAAATCCTTTCTATAAAGAAATAGGAGAGCAACGGAAAGGAGTGCATATACAGAGTGCGATGAAAATGACATATGTCGGTTTGTCACGTCCAACACATCTGCTATGTTATGCGATGCATAAGTCTTCGTATGAAGCATACAATGTTGAGAAGCTTAAAAATAGTGGGTGGCAGATTATTGATCTTACCAAATGTTAATCAATATGTAAGATTATTTGGCTTTTTATATTTACCCCACCCGAGTGGCGGCATTGGCGCAGAGCGATACTGCGGTGGGGAACAAAGCAACATGAATTTTGAATGTTGAGTTTTGGATGTTGTAATCGGCTGTGCCGCTATACAGAGCAAGAATTGTCGGCTTTGCCGATGTTGAATTATTCAATTTTGAATTGTTTTTTTTATCAATTCATATTTTTTTTAAGCAATTGACTTTTTTAATGATATAGTGGGTATGGCGGAGTCGCCATACCCTGTTGTGCATGTATATACTGTACATGTATTATAATGACGTAAATACCAAATTTTTAAATATATAATTTTCAATTATGGAAAGAAAAACGATTTATCTGTGTCTTGCTCATATGAGTGAGGCTGGT
>OLSX01001103.1_pt1 | contig 26451 bp, 35 predicted proteins | sample 1673141 | NCBI WGS metagenome assembly OLSX01 (sample SAMEA3136759, study PRJEB25190) | human gut metagenome | biome: human gut; feature: human-associated habitat; material: faeces | place: Austria | collected 2013
GAAGATGATGACGAAGCCATGTATAAAAATCCATGTGAAATCCGACTCTGCGATTTAATCAGCGTTTCCTTATATTTTATCATACTTGGCTTTCCCTGTTGTCGGTCAGATGCCGAGAGGCTTACAGTGTGGGATAAAAATTACTGCTTTTTCGCGCTGCACCATGCCGGTTGAAGCTGCTCAGACCGCAGAGCTTAGAGAACCGGTCAAGTCCTCCTGCCGTCTCAACAAAATTCCCATTTCCATCTTTCCTATCACTCTTGGATTGTGCTAAAATAAAGTGAAAATACCTTGAAGGTATAATGACAGAACGGAGGAGAAGAATGGAAGAAGAAAGAAAAACTGCGAATTTTATCGAAGCAGAAATCAATAAAGATATTGCAAATCATGTCTATGCGAATGATCGGGTGCTGACGCGTTTTCCGCCGGAACCGAATGGATACCTTCACATCGGGCATGTGAAGAGCATCTGTCTCAATTTTGGCATTGGACAGAAGTATCATGGGGAGACGAATGTCCGCTTCGATGATACGAACCCGGCAAAGGAAGAGGTCGAGTATGTGAATTCCATTCTGGAGGATGTGAAGTGGCTCGGCTTCCATTGGAAGGAACCTGTCCATTATGCATCTGACTATTTTCCGCAGCTGTATGAATTCGCCTGCAAGCTGATCCGCATGGGCCTTGCGTATGTCGATGACCAGACGAGTGAGGAAATCCATGATACTCGTGGCGATCTGAAGCATCCGGGCAAGGAAAGTCCCTATAGAAACAGGAGCGTCGAAGAGAACCTGAAGCTTTTCCAGGAAATGAAGGAAGGCAAGTACAAGGATGGGGAAAAGGTGCTTCGCGCCAAGATCGATATGGCTTCGCCGAATATGGTCATGAGAGATCCGGTCATTTATCGTGTGCTGCATGCGACCCATCATAGAACGGGGGATACCTGGTGCATTTATCCGCTCTATGACTTTGCACATCCGCTCTCTGATGCCATCGAAGGGATCACGCACTCCATCTGTACGCTGGAGTTTGAAGAACGCCGTCCGCTTTACAACTGGTGCCTGCAGGCATTCGACGGGCCGGAAAAGCCGCGCCAGATCGAATTTGCCCGCCTCAACGTGACGACGATGATCACGAGCAAGAGAAAGCTCCGCAAGATGGTAGAAGCCGGCCTCGTTTCCGGATGGGATGATCCGCGTATGCCGACCATCAGCGGGATCCGACGCCGAGGCTACACGCCGGAGTCGCTGCGTCATTTCTGTGAGCTGGTAGGGGTCGCCAAAGCAAATAATCTTGTCGATATCGCGCAGCTGGAATACTGCATTCGTGAAGACCTGAAGGCGAAAGCTCCGCGCCTCATGGTGGTCGTCGATCCGGTGAAGGTCGTCCTCACCAACTATCCGGAAGGACAGATCGAAGAGATGACGATGGAGAACAATCCGGAGGATGCTTCAGCCGGAGAACGTCAGGTACCGTTTGGCAGAACTCTCTATATCGAACGGGAAGACTTTATGGAAACACCGGTGAAGAAATTCTTCCGTATGACACCAGGCAAGGAAGTCCGCCTGAAGGGGGCTTATATCGTGAAGTGTGAGGATGTCGTCAAGGATGCCCATGGCGATATCGAGGAGATCCACTGCACGGTCGACTTTGACACAAGAAGCGGTACGCCGGGAGCGGATCGCAAGGTGAAGGGGACGCTTCACTGGGTAGCCGCTGATACAGCGGTCGATGTGGAATCTCGCCTCTATGACTACCTGATCCCGCCGGATGATACGGATGATGGCCGCGATTTCATGGAGAAGGTGAATACCCACTCGCTGGAAATCAAGCACAGCAAGGCAGAGCCGGAAATCAAAAAGTACAAGGTCGGAGATCGCTTCCAGTTCCTCCGAAAAGGCTACTTCATCATCGACAAGGACAGCAGCGAGGATCATCTGGTCTGCAACCGCATCGTAGGTCTGCGTGATACTTGGGCAAAGCTTGCTAAGAAGAACGGCTGATATGAAGATGTGGAAACGCGTTTGCGCCGGGCTTCTCGTGGCTGCCCTGCTGCCGATCTCCTCTTTGGCAGCAGAGATGCTTGATCTCAAAGGCATCGGGCGGATGACGGTGCCAAAGAATGTGACCTTTGAAAAAGGGGCGCAGGAGGCACTGCCCTTCCTGTCTGCCGGTGGGACAGAGCGATTCTTTTTGCGGCGCGGGATGACAGGCAGTGTATATTACACGATGACCTATGCGAATCCTCCGGATTTCAGCTATGGCTGGGCGATGTCGCATAAGCTCGGTGTGTCTTATCTTCTCGGCATCGGAGCGGTGGGTCATAAGGATGATCCGGCGGAAGCGCAGCTGGATCTCATTGCAGCCGATCTCAATAAAAGGCTGATAGAGTCCGGAGCATCTTTTGATGGCGAAGCACCTCTGGTAAAAAGCAAGGATAAGAAGCATCTTCGCTATGAGGGCTCTGTCGTCATCACGACGAAGGAAAAAGATGTCACATACCATGAGGCGTATCAGATCGTCCTTGCCTGTGATGGTTACTTCACAACGCTCGGTATCATCAATACAGATGCGGATCAGAAAGATCTTACCGTTGCGGTAAAGACAATGGTGAAGAAGAGAAAGCTCCCTGAAAAGGTGAAGCTGCTCGATCTGGCAAAACGAGGGACATCCCTGACAGAGTGGGAGTGAATGGAAGCATTGATTCTCCGGAGCGTCCCTGCCGCCAACATCACCATTGACAAGGTGACTTCAAACATTTAATATGTAAGTGTAGTAAATTCAGGGAAACATGGATGTCATTGCGGCATCAGGTTTCTCAGATGTACTGGTATGTAATAGGAGGAATTCCAAATGGCAAAAGTAGCAATCGTATACTGGTCCGGTTCCGGCAACACAGAAGCTATGGCTCAGGCTGTAGAAGAAGGTGCCAAGGCAGCTGGCGCAGAAACGACCCTTTCTTTCGTTTCTGACACCACGGCTTCCGATGTAGCAGCTTTCGATCACATCATCCTTGGCTGCCCGGCTATGGGTAATGAAGAACTGGAAGAATATGAATTCGAACCATTCTTCGCAGAACTGCTTCCACAGCTGAAAGGTAAAGTTGTCGGCATTTTCGGCTCCTACGCTTGGAATCAGGGCGACTGGATCGAAACCTGGAAACAGCGTTTTACCGATGAAGGCATCGAACTCGCTGCTGAACCGGTCAAAGCTTACAGCTATCCGGACGATGATGCACTGGCAGCTTGCAAAGCTCTTGGCGAAACCGTTGCTAAAGCGTAATGACTATATAAAAAAGGGCGTTCCGAGGAGCGCTCTTTTTTTGTAGAAGAAGGGCAATGAGAGATTCTTGCGAATGGTGACAGGCTCTCCCTTCACATTTCTATTTGGATCAGCGTTTCCTTACATTTTCGCAAAATCTCATGAGACGTGGGGATGATGGATGCAGTCATTCCCCGGTGAGGAGGTCAAGATGGGACAGAAAGTAGCGATCATTTTTTATTCTGCGACAGGGAATACGGAAGCTATGGCAGAGGCTGTCGCAGTCGGCGCTAAAAAGGCAGGAGCTGATGTACTGCTGGCGCCGGTATCTGATGTGGATCCGGTGGAGATCGGCAACACCTGCCATCGGATCATTTTGGGCTGTTCGGCCTGGGGGGTGGAGGTTATCGAAGAGGCGCAGATGAAGCCCTTCTGTGATAAGCTGAAGCCCTATCTCAAGGGAAAGATCATGGGCATCTTCGGCTCGTGTGGCTGGAGCCGCGGCGCATGGCTGAATTCTTGGTACAATGAGCTGCACTTTGCCGGAGCCAAATTCCCGGCGCATCCGCTCCTTGCGTATGGCTACCCGGATGAGACAGCACTCAAAAATTGCGAAGAGCTCGGAAAAGCAGTGGCAGAGGCGGAGGAGTGACTAGTGACTAGTGACTGGAGACTAGAAGACGTCAGACTCTCGTGTCGTCATTTTGAGCGATAGCGAGAAATCTTTGTCATTCGCACTCAGGCGGGCGATGTTTGGACCTCCGAAACGGGAAAACTGCTAGGGAAACACTGATTCTGCGATTTAATCAGTGTTTCCCTAGCCCCAGTCCTTCGGATACCGCCCCCCGTTGAACTTTCTGAACCTGTTGAAACTGTTCAACCGATTTCCACGCATAGAATCAAACAACCAACAAAAGAATCGAAAGGACGATAACCAATGAATTGGGACAATAAATTTGCCAGCGATGTGAAAGCGGTACCATTTTCCGGTATCCGTAAATTTTTCGATCTGGCCAGCTCTATGAAAGATGTGATCTCTCTGGGTGTCGGTGAGCCGGATTATGCGGCTCCTGATAAAGTCGTCCATGCGTGCATTGACAGCCTGAAGAGAAAAGAAACGTCTTATACGTCGAACTGGGGACTTCTTGAGCTCCGTGAAGAGATCGCCAAACTTTTTGCAAAGCGTTATGGGCTGACCTATGATCCGAAGGATGAGATTATGGTGACCGTCGGTGTTTCAGAAGCCATCGGCCTTGTCATGACGACTTTCTTGAATCCGGGAGACGAAGTGCTGATCCCTGATCCTGCCTACCTGGCGTATCCGGCCTGCGTTTCTATCGCGCACGGCGTACCGGTTCTGGTACCGACCTATGCGAAGGATGAATTCCGCCTCACGGTAGAAGAACTCGAAAAGAAAGTCACGCCAAAGACGAAGGCCATCCTGATCGGATATCCGAATAATCCGACCGGAACGATCATGGACAGAGCGTCTCTGGAAAAGGTCGCTGCTTTTGCCAAAGCACATGACCTCATCGTCATCGCGGATGAAATCTACTGCGATCTGACGTATGAGGGGCAGCATACCTGCTTCGCTTCGCTGCCGGACATGCAGGAACGCACGATCGTCTTGAATGGTTTCTCCAAGTCTTATGCGATGACGGGTCTTCGTATCGGCTACGTTTGCGCTCCACGGGAAGCACTCGAGGAGATCTACAAGGTACATCAGTATGAGATCCTCTGCGCTTCCACGACCAGCCAGTATGGTGCGATCGAAGCGCTCAGAAACTGTGATGATGATGTAAAAGCTATGTTTGAGGAATATGCGGCCCGCCGTGAAATGATCTATCAGGGGCTGGTGGATATCGGTCTGACAGTCTTCAAACCGAAGGGTGCCTTCTATATTTTCCCGGATATCAGCTGTACAGGGATGGATGAGGAAGAATTCTGCGACAGGCTTCTTACGGAAGAAAAAGTCGGTGTCGTACCCGGCACCTGCTTTGGACCGCAGGGGAAGAATCACATTCGCATTTCCTACGCAGCCAGCCGTGAGAATATCGCCGAAGCGCTTAAACGCATGGCCCGCTTTGTAAAGAAATATAAAAAGGCGTAAATATAGGGGAACGCTGATTCAATCACAGGATCAGCTTCTACAAGAATTTTTATACATAGCTTCGTCATAGCCTTCCTTACATAGCTCGTTTGAAAAGAGGGTCTTCCACGTCGTGGAGGCTCTCTTTTGCTTGACAGATGAGAGGCGGGGCAAGCATAATATGATTGTTGGCAGTTTCAGCCATGAATGACCGGTCATGGATCATGGCTTTTCGATAAAAGGAGAAAATGATGAAGCTACGCATATATCTACTGACACTCCTGCTCGGAGTTCTCGGCTTTGCAGGATGCGAAGCAGCAGAGCAGAACATGCGTGAAACGGCTCTTCCTGCATCGGCCGAGGCTCCGGCGGAGAAGACCATAGCGGAGTCTCATGGGAAAGCAGCGAAGGAGGAGACAGCCGAGACCCCGCTTCTTCCGATCGATGCCTCTCCGCTTGCCAGTGACGATTTTATACTGCATGGTATGGCCTTGGGAGATCGCGTGGATTCTCTGATCCGGAATATGGGCGTGCCGGATGCCATCTCGCGTGGTAGTGTAAGCGATACCTATACATGGAAGGGCTTCACTGCGCGGGTGAACCATGCTGTTACCGAAGAGAGCGCCTGGAAGGTCATGGGGAAAACGGCACCGCCCACAGGCCTTACCGAGTATCGAAGCGAAAGAAAGGATCTGGAAACGCTGCGCGGCATTCACGCGGGAAGCTCACGTGAAGCTGTCCTGCGTGCCTATGGTCGCCCTCTTCGCCTTCTTTGGGATGGGGAAAAGAGGGATTTCCTTCTGACTTATGAAGCCGGGGATCAAGAAATTTCTTTCACCATTCATAAGAACGTGGTAAAATCATTGCATGTGTCTTACTTGTCTGAAAAGAAAAAGAAGAATTCAGAAACGCAAGAAAGGCATGATTTTTTGCCGAAAGGGGACTTCTCATTGGCGGGCCTTTCCTTGGGGCAGCGCTTCAAAGACTACTCTTTTATGGAGTGGGAACGGAAGATGATGAATCCCGGAGAGGAAATCTGGTACTACGAGGGCTATGGCGTCCGCATGACAAAGAAGGAACACTGGATCATGGCGTTCTTCCTGACAGATGATCGGATGCTGACTCCTCGAGGCCTTGCCATGGGCGATGATCAGTCGACCGCGGAAATGCTCTATGGCGCGCCACAAAAGCTGGAGATGGATACCTCTACAGGCAGTCCGCGCACAGCCTATGTGTACTTCTCCCAAGGGCAGAAGGAGGTACTCATCCTCTATTTCAAGAATAAAAAAGTGGATGGCATCGTGTGCGCTGGGAATCCACAGCGGAGAAAGTGACCTGTCCCCAGGCACTCATTTTTAGTAGTCAAGCAATCTGAGGTGTTATCGTGTACGATTATTTTTGCGCATTTATTGTCGGCGTAGTGGAAGGGCTGACAGAGTATATTCCAGTTTCATCGACAGGCCATATGATCATCGTCGGGCATATGCTGGGCTTCGAGGGGACGCTTGCCGATCTCTTCGATGTCTTCATCCAGCTCGGTGCGATCCTTTCCGTTCTCGTGGTGTACAGAGAAAAATTTACCTTTATCCTGAATACCCATCACTGGTTTCGTACAAAGGGGCCTTCTCTTCTGAATCTGGCCATCGCCATGTTTCCGGCCTGCCTTCTGGGGCTTATTTTTCATGGATTTATCAAGCATACGCTCTTTGGCCCCATGACAGTCATCATCGGTCTGGTGCTGGGCGGTATCTTCATGATCGCGGCTGAAAAAATGCATAAGCATTTCTCTGTGACAGATGTAGATCACATCACATGGAAGCAGGCGCTGAAGATCGGACTCTTCCAGTGCCTCTCTCTTTGGCCTGGCTTTTCTCGAAGCGGCAGCACCATCGCCGGCAGCCTGCTCTTGGGGATCTCCAGAAAAGCGGCAGCAGACTTCACCTTCATCATGGCGGTTCCTCTGATGTTTCTTGCCTGCATCTATGATCTTTTGAAAACGATCAAGTACCTTGAAATGGGTGACTTTGGCATTCTGGCCGTCGGATTTGTGACCGCTTTCTTCGTGGCGTATGCATCCATTCTTTGGTTCCTGAAATTCCTGAATACTTCGACACTGACCGGCTTTGCCATCTATCGCTTCCTTGTCGCACTCGTTGCGCTCATTTACTTCTGGTGAAAAAAGGCTCCCGCTTCGGCGGGGGCTTTTTTAGCGGTGTGAAATCGTTTCTTGCCGCCAGAGAACCAAGTCCCATAAGACCTTTATACATCGTTTCATCATAACTATCCCTCTTGCTGCTCCTCCTCAAAGCTCTCCAACTGCAAGATCTCCGCAGAAGCCGCTTTCGGCGATGGCGCAGCCCGAGAGATTGGCCGATGGGGGATTGGCATGCAAATCATTGTTCCCTACTGGCAAAAAGAATACATTCATGGTATGATTGAATTTGTAGTAGTAGGAATAATTTCTATTTCTGCCTGAAAAGAGAGAGAAGGAGGGGAGTACATGAAGGCTTATATCCGTATCAGACATACTGGAGAATTATATGACCGTAGCTGCTATGCAGCCTATGCGGGAGCAAATGAACTGGATATTCCGGTGAAGCCCTATAAAGTGGTGTATTCTCTGACCGATAATGATCCGAAGGATCTTGTGGTGGGGACATTTTCTGATGTGAAGGTGGCACTCGAAAGATTCGGCGTGAAGCTGCTGCCACTGGATTATCCGGATGAGTTGATGCCCTTCGTCGGACGAAAGATCTGGAAATCGACGCTCTTCACCATCACCAGCCATGCGGAAGACTGGCATGTCTTCGTCAAACCGGTGGAGGATGTGAAACGATTCCATGGCACTGTGCTCGATAAGTCGGAAGACCTCATCAAGCTGGGCGGGGGACTCGAAGATATCGATGTCTGGTGCAGCAGCCGTGTGAATTTCATCTCCGAATGGCGTCTCTGGGTACTTCAGGGAGAGATCGTAGGTCTTTGTCCATATAAAGGACGCTGGGATATTTTCCCTGATCCCAGAGTCCTCAAAGCAGCCGTTGCTGCGTATCATTCCGCCCCTGCCGGCTATGCGCTGGACTTTGGTATCACGGATGAAGGCAAGACGCTCCTGGTCGAGGTATCTGATGGCTATGCGCTCGCTTCCTTTGGCTTGAAATCAAGGCTCTATATGCAGATCCTTCTTGCACGCTGGCAGGAATTAACTAAAGATGTGAAAGTGTGAGCTGGCGTATCTGCTCATCATTTTGTCCCTATGGCACCGATGCTTGTAGTACCTTTGTGTTTTCTGCAGTAGTCGGTGCTTTTCTTACCTGCAAAGCGGATCCTCTGCTTTCTCGGTTGTCTTTGGCTGACAGGCGAGCCGTAGTGGTACGGCACAAAAAGAGGCGCCGCGGAGCTTATAAACAGATAAAACTTTCAGGCATTTTGCATACTGCCTGTACGCTTCTTGCGAAACGGATAGGATACGCAATAACGATGAATGAATTTACAGAAAGGAGGAGTTGTGGTGAGGCTGAGCAATGATTTTCTGCAGCGGCTGAAGGACAGTGTCAATATCAATGACATCATCGGCTCGTATGTCGATCTAAAGAAAAAAGGAAGATACTATTTCGCCTCCTGTCCTTTTCATGGACCGGAAAAAACTCCTTCTTTTTCAGTGTCTCCGGAAAAAGGATTTTATTATTGCTTTGGCTGTCACGAGAGCGGGGACGTCTTCCATTTCCTGCAGAAGATGGAAGGGATCACTTTCATGGAGGCTGTGGAGAGAGTAGCTGACTATGCCCATATCGATATGCCGACGGAGGAGATCTCTCCGGAAGAACGGCAAAAGGCAGCCATGATGAAGAAAATGGTGGAGGTCACGGAGCTTGCAGGCTCTTATTTCCACAATTGCCTCACACGGACGCAGATGGGACAGGCGGGAATGGCGTACTTCGAGAAGCGCCACCTTTCGATGGAAACCATAGAAAGATTCAAGCTGGGCTTTGCACCGGCGGATTGGCATCGTCTATACCATGACTTCACGACGAAAAAGCAGATAGATCCGAAGATACTCACAGCCTGCGGGCTTTGCGGGTACAAGAATGGAAACTATTTTGATATGTTCCGCAATCGCTGCATGTTTCCCATTCTGGATCTGAAGGGGCGCGTGGTGGCATTCGGCGGTCGTGTCATGGATGACAGTAAGCCGAAGTATCTGAATTCGCCGGAAAGCCCCATTTTCAATAAGCGTCGTCTCCTTTTTGCTATCTATCAGGCACTGCCGGAAATCCGCCAAAAGCGGCAGGCGATCATGGTCGAGGGCTACATGGATGCGATTTCCCTGCATGCCCATGGTGTCACGAATGTAGTAGCTTCCCTTGGGACTGCCTTTACCGTAGAGCAGGCAAGGCTTCTCAAAAAATATGCCGACGAGATCGTTTTCTCTTATGATATGGATGCTGCCGGTCAGAATGCGACGCGGCGGGCATTAGAGATCGCCGGCGCTGTGGGACTGAAGTTGCGTGTGGCACTCGTGGGGGAGGGCAAGGATCCGGATGAATTTGTCAATCTTCATGGCGGGGAGGCTTATTTAGAAGCGGTAGCGCAAGCGCAGCCTGCATTGGACTATCTCTTTGGCGCGCTGCAGCGGCAGTATGATGCGTCGACACTTGACGGGCAGCATCACATTCTTGATGAGATGTTCGCTGTACTTCTCGCGCAGCAGGATACGTTTCAGTTCAATTCGTTCATCCGCAAGATGGCGATGACGCTCCACATGGATGAAGGAATGATCCGAAGTGAAGCACTCTCCTTTGCGAAAAAGAATCATTCGACCCTATATATTTCCCAGAAAACACCGCTGGAAGCACCGACGACAGACAATGGGCCGCAGGCAAAGAAGCAGAAGCTCCTGGAAGAAGGGCTTCTCAAGTACTGCCTCCGCTATCATATGCTTCCTGAGGGCTGGGAGTTACTCAAAAATTATCCTTTCACCTCGCCTTTCCGTCAGAGACTCTTTGATGCGATGAAATCAATGGAGGGAGAGATCACGGAACAGGCGGTGGAGGGGAAGCTCCTTCGCGAGGATATACCGCTCCTGGCAGAGCTTGCGATGGAGGGGGATCCGCCCGGCTCTGTCCCTCAGGAGGAATATATATGGCCTTTGATGAAGATGTATCTCCAGAAGGAGTATCGTCTTCATACAGAAAAAGTCCAGTCTCTCATGACTTCAGATCCGGAAGAGGCCAGAAAAGAGCAGATGATCTGTATCCGCCTCAGCAAAGAGATCATGGCGCTGGGAAGGGCATGAGTGGTGACCGATTACTGTGGTCAGATATCAGACATCAGAAGTCGGACGGTAGAAGTCAGATACCTGAAATCTAATCCCTAATCCCTAGTCACCAGTCACTAGTCACTAGTCTTTACGCATATTGTTTGTTTTGCATATACCACATTTCCGAAGCAGAGATGGACATGATCGCCGGAATGGATTACCAGTATCGGGGGATATAAAAATGGCTGAACGAATGACTCAACTTGAAAAATGGATTCAGGAGCTGAAGAAAAAATCCCATGACGGGCTGGTAGCGAATAAGGATATCATGGAGTTCATTTCCACGCACAATCTGGGAGAAGAAGATCTGTCTGCACTTTATGAAGCGCTTCATATCCACCAGCTGGAAGTCGACTTTAATGAAGAAGTGGATGATTCCTTCGACTTCATCGAGGAAGAGGAGTCGGCTGAGCTTGTCAAAGAAGAAGAGGCCGAGGCGGAATCCGAAGAAGACACGCCGGTGCCTGATCTGGATAATGCCATCTCGATCGATGATCCCGTGAAAATGTATCTGAAGGAAATCGGTGCGCTGCCCCTTTTGACCAGTGAAGAAGAGATCGTGCTTGCCAAGACGGTCGAGGCGGGTATGCGTGCGGATGCGCTTCCTGAAGAAAAGGAAGCGGCGCGGGAAGCGAAGAAAGAGCTGGCTGATCGGAACCTCCGCCTCGTGGTCTCCATCGCAAAGAAATATCTGGGCCGCGGGCTTCAGTTTCTGGATCTCATTCAGGAAGGAAATCTGGGACTCTTAAAGGCGGTCGATAAATTCGACTATACCAAGGGCTATAAATTCTCCACCTATGCTACATGGTGGATCCGGCAGGCTATCACACGCGCCATTGCGGACCAGGCACGCACCATTCGTGTGCCGGTACATATGGTAGAGACGATCAATAAGCTGAATCGCATTTCCCGCCAGCTGCTGCAGGAGAATGGGCGTGAGGCAACCAATGAAGAGCTTGCCAAAGCCATGGGCGTATCACTCGCCAAGATCCGCGAGGTCAAAAAGATCGCACAAGACCCGATTTCTTTGGAAACGCCGATCGGTGAAAAGGAAGATTCCCATCTGGGAGATTTCATCGAAGACCATGAAGCCATCGCGCCGGATGATGCCGCCGGCAGCATCCTTCTCCGCGAGCAGATCGAAGAACTTCTGACCGGACTGACGGAAAGAGAACGACAGGTGCTCGAGCTGCGCTTCGGGCTGAAAGACGGCAAGACAAGGACTCTCGAAGAAGTGGGAAAATACTTCGATGTGACCCGCGAACGCATCCGTCAGATCGAAGGGAAAGCGCTTTCGAAGCTGAAAAAGACGGCAAAAAATCTGATCAACCAGTGAACTATAGGCAATCAAAAAGCAGCCCTTGACGGGCTGCTTTTTGATTGCGTTCATTGAGGATCATGAAAACGGTATTACAAAATCCTTAGGGAAACGCTGATTAAATCACAGAATCAGATTTCATATGGATTTTTATACATAGCGTCGTCGACATCCTCCTTAAATAGCTCGCTATTCGCGTCGAATGTCTCCTCGCTCTGTATAAAAATCCAAGAATGAAATCCGATAACGATTTAATCAGTGTTTCCCTTATGAGATCAGATGGTATGCGCGGAGCCGACGACAGCTTCGATCTTGTGCATGACCATCTGCTTCACAGCCTCTCTGGCCGGCTTCAGATAGCCTCTCGGGTCGAAATTCGACGGATCCTTGCAGAGTGCTTCACGGATGGCGCTTGTCATAGCCAGACGGATATCGGTGTCGATATTGATCTTGCAGACAGCCATCGTGGCAGCCTTGCGGAGCATGTCTTCCGGGACACCTTTCGCACCGAGGACTTTGCCGCCATAGGCATTGCACTTTTCCACAAATTCCGGAATGACGGTAGAAGCGCCATGGAGTACGATCGGGTAGTCCGGCAGGAGCTTGCCGACCTTTTCCAGACGTTCATAGTCAAGATAGGGGTCGCCTTTGAATTTGTATGCTCCGTGGCTGGTGCCGATCGCAATAGCGAGAGAGTCGCAGCCGGTAAGCTCTACGAACTCAGCCGCTTCTTCCGGATCCGTAAAGATCGCATCCTTCGCATCGACGCTGACCAGATCTTCTACGCCGGCCAGACGTCCGAGCTCGGCTTCAACGACGACACCTTTGTCATGTGCATATTCGACGATCTGCTTTGTGACTTTGACATTTTCCTCGAAGGAGTGCTTCGAGCCATCATACATGACGGAAGTAAAGCCACCGTCAATGCAGGCCTTACAGATCTCATAAGAAGAGCCGTGGTCCAGATGGAGTGCGGTCGGGATCTCCGGATAATCCTGAAGGGCAGTCTTGACCAGGCCGACGATATATTCCTGACCGGCATAATTGCGGGCACCTTCCGAAGCCTGGAGAATGACCGGAGACTCCTCTTCCTTGGCAGCTTCCATGATCCCTTGGATGATTTCCATGTTATTCACATTGAATGCACCAATGGCATAATGCCCCTGATATGCCTTTTTAAACATTTCAGTAGTTCCTACGAGCGGCATAACGATACCTTCCTTTCAATGCAACATTGATATAGTGTATACAATATATAAGCTGATCGGTGAATAAAAGCTATATGATTGCCTTCCTTTATTATACTGAATGGTACTTTATATTTCCACTGTATTTTAAGAATTATTTTCAAAAAAAGAAATGGGCGCTATTTCTTACAGGCAGAGAGGGCGGATTCATGGTACAATAAAAGAAAACAAGGGAGGAGAACATAGAATGGATCAGAAAGAAGTCGATCTGAATGAAGAACAGGAGCTTTCCCCTGAAGAGCTGGCGGAATTCATGGCATCCTACAAGAAAGAGCTTGCCCGCATTTATAAAATGTCCAGCGCGAAGAAGTCTTTCATGGTAAGACAGAAGCTTCCAAACCTGAAAATGGCACTGGAAGAATGTGACCGTGATATGAGAAAGGATATTGATGAGCTGAAGCATAAGTATGGGATCCACTACTGAAAGACAATTGCTCTTTTTCAAAAAAACTTTATTTTACCTCTTGCAAAAAATGAAGTTACATGATATACTCTTAACATCGCTTGAGACAAGACCTCTTGAAACCAAGTCAAATAAAAAGATTTGAAAAAAAGAGCTTGACAAAAGCAAGAAAAACGAGTATAATAAATCTCGTTGAAACGGATCATTAGCTCAGTTGGTAGAGCACCTGACTCTTAATCAGGGTGTCCGGGGTTCGAACCCCTGATGATCCACCAGAACATCATCGTTCGAACACTCTTCATTAGTTTCAATCTTGACTCTGATGGGGTTGTCGAGCGTAGCGGGAACGGCTGTGTAGTTGAAATGAATTTCAGCTATGCAGCCGTTTATTTTTATGCAGCGAATGAAGTCCCAGAAGGTAGCCAAGGTGGCATTTCCAGTTTCGGCTTTTTCGAGTAATTTCTCAAGAAAGAATGTCACAGCTTCCGGAGTGAGAGTAAAAGCCTTTTCTTTTAATTCTTCGATCCGGATCAGCGTCTCAAGATCCTTGCTCCGATTGGAATATTCATTGGCTTGTGAAATGATTTCGTCAGCGGTCAGCCCCGCAGCCACGGCTTTCGAGATATTGCGGATTTTGGCATCCAGAGCCGCCTTTTCTTGTTTTAGTCTGTCTACTTCGGAATTGCCTTGCTCGCGCTCCTGGGCCAAAATGGCTTGCTCTGTGATGACTTTAATAGCATGGGGCTGTTTAAGCATAGCCACAGTGGCATTGTAGACAGCGGACTCCACGGCATCTCGACGGACGGATTTAGCGTCGCAGTCTTTCCGGCCATGTGTTTTCCCTGAGCACTTGTAGTAGAAATATGTATTCCCGCTCTTGCCGGTTCCGGAGACACCGACCATCGGACGACCGCAGCGGCCGCAGAAGATTTTACCGGTCAGCTCGTAGTCAGGGGATGCGCTCTTTACCATATTCCGTTTCCTCCCTTCTTTTATTTTCTGGACTTTATTGAAAAGCTCGTCTGAGATGATCCGCGGGGCATAGCCCGGATAGACCGTTCCGGCCCATCGGAACGTGCCGGTATAAATTGAATTTACCAGGATGTTATTCAGACTGTTACGGCTGAACGGGCGGCCCTGTGCGGTGGTGAAATGATGGGCATTCAGATAGGCGATAATATCAACAAGACGATACCGGTCAGAATACATCTGGAAAATATCTATGGCTGCCTGTTTTTTTGATTCATCGACATATAGCCTGGAATCTGTTCCCTTTTTGTACCCGAAGGGAATAACGGTGCCCACCCATTTCTTTTCTAACAGATTATCGGCCATTCCGCGGCGGACTTTTTGGGCAAGCTCCAGCGAGTAGTATTCAGCGTATCCTTCCAATAGGGATTCCAAGATTACTCCCGTCGGATCATCTCTGATATTTTCTTTCGCAGACAGGACCCGGACACCGTTTTTCTTCAGGCGATTCTTATAGATTGCGGAATCGTAGCGTGATCTGGAGAACCGGTCCAAGGCATACACTATAACAAACTGGAACAGATGCCGGTCAGAGTCATGGATCATCCGCTGGAAGTCGGGGCGCTGGTCAGTCCGAGCAGACATGGCTCTATCAATGTAGGTCCCGATGATCCGGTAGCCGTTTGCGGCGGCAAAGGCTTTGCATTCACGGATCTGGCCTTCGATTGACTCTTCACGCTGCCGATCAGAAGAGTATCTGGCATATATTACGGCCGTTTGGTTTTCCATTTTTCGTATTCCTTTCTGGTGTAATAACTATGGGTAAGAGACTCAGGATAGGCCCCGTTCTGAACGGGGCTGAACTCCGGGTCTTTTTTTGTGCATTTTTACCCATAATACGATTGCTCCTTTGTTTTTGATAACCACGTTTGAACCATTTTCGTGGCTCCACGAAAATGGTTAGATCCTACTTGTTGGTAACTTGCAGAGGCGCAGATCTACATGGGGAAAGTGCGGCAGTACCGAGCTTTTCCAATTTGCCGGCCATTTGCCGAGACGAGGGAGTGAACCAACGCCGAGAGAAGTAACCATTTTCGCGGGTTTACGAAAATGGTCTTTTTTATTGCTTAATCAGCGAATGTTTCGCGATAGTCAATCCCATAAGATATAGGGGCTATTGCGGAATCTTACAACAATTTAGATTCCAGCTAAAGAAATAGAGGCCATGACGTGCTATACTAATACAGTAATGCCCTCGTTTGAAAAGTCGAGAAAATTACAATTGTTGTCTGGTACTAGGCATACATGGCAACGCTTGCTCCTGCTATATTCGTTGTGTAGCAGGAGCATTTTCTATTACTAAGATAAATGATGATAGAAATCTAAAAGACGTGTTTCTAAATCGGGAGGAATTTCAGCGATAGAGGAATAGGTATTCAATAGAGAATGCGATTGATTATCTAAACTATTCATAATAGTTAGCAAATCAGTAATAAATCGAGATTTTAGATATTCGGAATCCAAGAAAGCTAAAATGCACAAGATGACACCAAATAATCCTTGCATCGATCGTCTATCTGTACTAATAACTTTTTTGTTTTTCCTCAATATTAAAGATGGGCCTAATAGCGAATACAAGAAAGCTGGCGAAGGACATCGCTTCTTCTCAATCCTCAGCGATGTAAAATTTAAATTATGAGCGGCACTATTTCTAAATGAGCGAATCATGTCCATAGCACATTCAATAAATGCTACTTTTTGATCATATGGTTTATTTTCTCGTATGATTAAGTCGGTAGCATGGTGCTTAGCGTTAGCAGAAAGCAATTTAAACAAATTTATTGAATTACCTAAGGAAACATTTTTTAATAGAATCCACGGAGGGATATGATTATGGTGAATCTTATAATACTTGCTGGGATTTTTTATGTGATCACTTTGGATATATTTTGTAATCTCTAACTGAATATCCGTGAAACTTACGGAATTGTTGGAAGCATAACTTAAGTAGTTACTCGCATTTAAATACTTGTCTATGGAAACTCCAAAATCCTCAGATAACACATAAGACAGTTTGGTTTTAAAAATATTTTCAACTAAAGTGCTATATTTAATAATAAGCGCTTGAATATCTTTATCGAATAAATAGAGCTCATATAGTTGCTCGATTGAAACATTTGGAATAAAATTATCGTTTCTGTCAGTAAAATACGATTTGTATCGATTGATTAAATCGTAATAAGATAATGTACTTAAAGCAGATTTAGCAAAATCTTCATTCAAGATCTGGAGCCCTCTGCGTTTTAGTAAAGCTATCTGTTCATCAAATGTTAAAAAAGGCTTATCGTAACTCATTTTATAATCTCCGCAAATAAAAGACCCCACTGCTAAAGCAGTGGGGTCAGTGCCCAACATATAGAAATATGTTGCAAGCGGTTCACTGCTTTTAGTATATCATAAAAAATATCTATGTCAATAAATTAATTATCTATTTTTTGTGCAATATCACCAACCTGTATTTTGGAGTCTCCGTTTGGAATTTTTCTATGACTCATTGAATCGGGATCTACGTTAAGTGGATTTAGTTTAGTCATTGTTTTTTGCAAAGCAAACAATGGAGCAAGCGGGTTATTAACAGTGCGGGTTATTTTTTGACAAACAGAAAATTTCTCGTAGGGGATGACTACTTCAACAACATCTTTTATGGTATCCAATGTCCCATAATCTTCTCCATCAATAATTACAGGTTCTCCTATCGCAACGATTCTCATACAATCCCCTTTTTGGGCTCCGGCAGAAAATCCATAATCGATTAACAGGGTGTTTTGATTTACGATTTCAATAACTTTGTAAGAGTGTCCAAACATAAATTATGACTCCTTTCTTGTAAATGAATATAGATTATCTATACACTTCGTAAATAATACAATTATTGTTCACGAAGTTGGCCATATCCTGACCATTTCCGTGACCTTACAAAAATGGTTTATTTTAATGCTTAGGATTTTTCAATAACTTCTTCTTCTTCTTTTCAATCTGCTTGATACTCTTTAAACCTTTCCAATCATAAAATTACACTGTACATAACCACTTTTCCGAAGATTTTTAATTCCTCGGGGGAGTCATATGGAATAGTAATTGGTCCAAATTCCGGATCCGTGCTGTCCGGTGAAAGAACAATAATCCGGTTCCCGGTATCGTTATAAAAACGCTTGACAGTATAGCTCGGGCCGGTACAAGCAACCACGATATCGCCGTTCCGGAGCTGGCTCTTTTCGACATTTGTCAGCACGGCAATGGTGGCTCCGTTCTCGATGATCCGATTCATGGACTCCCCATTTACATGCATGATAACAACGTGTGGATCACGGGCGTATTTCCCCATCATGGCATCCGGCACGGACATCCTGGGGAGGATGCTCAGCCCTTCGCAGTCCTCTAATTTTCCCGCAGAGATGCCGACCGGAATATGGGTATAAGAGAAAGAAGGAAGGTAGTCCTGCCCTTGATCTATATCGCTTTTATCTTCAATTAAATCGGATTTTTGGATTCCAAAGTAATTAGCCATTTTTTCTATCTTGTCAATGCGTGGGTAGGTTTTGGCATTCATCCAGTCAGAAAACGTTGTCTCTTTTATACCTAAATCTTTGCAGATTTCTTTCTGCGTTTTCTCATTACTCATCAAATACCACCGGATATTTTTTGCCATTACCTCCTTGTTTCCAAGAGAACTCATTATTAAAACCTCCTTCATTGTTTTCTTTATTATATCATTTTTAACCGTATAAGAATAGGGACAATCCGTAAAAAAATACGGTTTTAACATTGACAATACGGTTTAACCGTAGTATGATAATTAGCAGGAAGGAGGTGTGAAATATGGGGATCCCCGTAAAAATGACATTAAAAGCAGCCAGAACAAACGTGAATATGAATCAGAGCGAAGCTGGAAAAGCAATCGGAGTCAGCGAAAATGTTATATCTAACTGGGAAAGAGGGATTAGTTTCCCCGATGCTTTGCAGCTGAAAAGAATCGAAGAAGTCTATGGCGTTGGGTATGACAATCTTATTTTTTTACCCAAGTAATACGGTTTAACCGTATAGAAAATGAGCAAAGAGGAGGTGCGTGATGTTTATTTCAGTGACATACGCTGATGTAAAACGAATTTTTTCGGCGAAGCTTGCGGGAATCTTCATGGAATCCGACGGAAAGAGTGCTGATAACGCCCACACGATTTGCATTTATGCATTTACGGAAAGCATCGTGATGCGGTTTGCATTGCTTATTTCGACTCAAAAAAAACATTGTGAGGATACAGTGGAGCAGATACTAAAAGCAATGTCCACCGGTGCCTTGGATGTCGAGATTGCCGCAGACTTTATCCGTGCCGGATAAATAAGAAACAGGAAGGAATCACCATGAAAGTATTAAAAGATCCAGATGCCCTCTTCCGGGCGATGAACCGGAAGGAGCGCGAATACCAACGAGCCATTGATGACGCCAGCGACGTTGCAAGGGCAAAAGCTGTGGGCCGCGCGATGGCGGTTCTCCGCATCTCAATTCTGGTGGGCTCAATCACGCTCGACCGTGATTTTACGGAGGCGGATATGGAAAGACCTCGCGAGTACGCGGACCGTGAGGAGAGGGTAGCTGAACGATACGATGGCCGCGAGAACGTAGAAGCGTGGCTCGCACGCGGCCGCGTCGAGGGCGCCGCATGGGCCCTGAAAGAAATCGAAAAGAGGATGGAGGAATAACCATGACGAACGAAGAATGGAGCGAGAGAATCGCCAAAGAGAAGAAAGCCCGCGCAGATGCAGTTGCCCTTCTTTGCCGGGCGCTGCAGGCGGCGGGCGTGCCGCTCTTATCACTGAATATAATCGAGGACGGCAGCGACTGCACGGTCGAGGCAATGTTCAAATATGGAGCTCGCCATTGGGGAGTTCGCTATGCGGACATCAGCATGGACGCCCCGCAGACCGCGCTCTGGGATATTCTGCGGCAGATCCCCGAGCTCAGGTAGAAAGGAGAGGTGATAAACATGTTGGACAGCGAACATCCGGAAGGCCCGTACATCTCAAGAGTGGCCCGGGAATGTGCTCGGTTTTATCAGGACCCGAAAAACATTCAGGCGTTTCAGGAATGGTTAGCAAAAAAGAAGAAGGAGGAAGCCGATCATGGCGATGAGACCGCCTAAAGGAGGAATAAAGAACGAAATGAGAGAAAAAGCAATGAGAGAAGTGATCCTTGCACAATTGGGCGCGCTTCGCGCGGATGCAGGCGTCGAACAAGACGCCTGCAAGGATGAATCCGTCGGTGACTACCTGGCAGGGAAGGCCGACGCCCTTGCCGTCGCTATGCAGATGATGCAGTCGAGGGCACTGATCGAAACCATGATGCAGTTTTTGCGTCATGAAGCAACCCGAAACACAAACATGGCGGGAAGTGCCAGATTGTGTGCAAAGGACATGATGGCGCGGATCTACGAGGGCAAAGCAGCCGGATACATGACGGCATCCAGAGTGGTTACAGAAGTGAGGGAGGCGAATAAATATGAGTAGCGCAGAAGCCGTCAGGGTGGTCCATCAAATGATTGAGGCCCGTGAGCAAGAAGAAGCGAGAACCGCAGCTCTCGCCTCTCAAGTAGTCACGAAGAAATACGATTCTGCTAACACTCGCAGGGAGTTTTGGAAGGAAGTAGCGGTCTATCCGCTGACGCTGGTGTGCGCCGCGGCGTACACCCTGCTAATGGCGGTGCTGCAGTGAAAAGAAAAGAGCCTTGGCAGTAGCAGCTGTCAAGGCTCGGGCAGGAAGGTTTTGATTCTCATTCCTGCCTCTATTATAGCAGAAATAGGAGGAAAAGAAATGGCATATACAAACTGTGATTTGATTTTATCAGTCAAAGATGCAGAAGACCATGAAAAATGGCTCGAGACAAGAGACCTTGGCATCGGTGGCAGCGATGCGGCTGTCATCATGGGAATGAACCCATATAAATCCCCATACCAGCTTTGGCTGGAGAAAACGGGGCAGGCGGAAGCGCCTGATCTGTCTGGCAATCAGTACGTATACTGGGGCACAAAGAATGAAGCCAACATTGCGGATTGGTTTCAGGAAGAAACTGGCAAGAAGGTGAAACGGCTGGGGACACTTCGGAGCAAGGAATACCCGTTCATGCTGGCTAACGTGGACCGCACGGTGGTTGGTGAAAATGCCGGTCTTGAAATCAAGACTGCCGGTGTCAGACAGTATCGGAAATGGAAGGATGATGAGATTCCGGATGCGTACTACTGCCAGTGCCTCCACTACATGGCAGTTACTGGGGCAGGCTACTGGTACATTGCCGTTCTTCTCGGTGGAAACGAAGCCAAGTGGAAGCGGATTGAACGGAACGAAGAGGACATCCAGCATCTCATTATGGCGGAGACAGACTTCTGGAAGCTGGTAGAGGCAAGGACCCCGCCTCCTGTGGATGGCAGTAATAGCTGCGCGGCGGCTCTCTCTGCCCAGTACAAAGGCGGCGATCCCAATTACTCTATTATTCTCCCGCCGGACATCGACGGCGTGATTGCGTCCCTAGAGGATGACAAGGCCATCATGGACGCCCTTAAAAAGCAGATTACAGAAAAGGAAAACCGGCTGAAGGCACTCTTGGGCAATGCTGAAGAGGGAACCACAGACCACTACCGCGTCCTCTGGAAGACGCAGGCGGGGCGGTCTTCGGTTCCCCTGGCAAAGATCAAGAAGCAGACCCCTGACATCTATCAGCTGCTGGAGGAGAAAGGCTGCATCACCATCGGTAAACCTTCCCGCCGTTTCAGCATCAAAGCCAATGACTGAGGACGATTTCAACCGGCTGCAAGTGGGCGATCCAGTACACTGGGACGCCCGGAGGCTAAGCGGTACGGCGGCAGATATTTTACACGGATTTTTTGATCAAGCGATTCTGATTTCCTCTAGTGGCGCCCTTATCTGGGCGTCTTACCGGAATGTTGAGAAAGGAGCAAAACACTATGAACACGAAAGGCGGACTTACAGAAAGAAAAGCAGGAATTCAGCAGGGCGGTGCTAAGACTACCATGCAAGGTCTTATCACGGCTATGGAGCCACAGATCAGGAAGGCACTCCCTTCCGTTATCACGCCGGAGCGGTTCACAAGAATGGTGCTGACGGCACTTTCTTCCACTCCGAAACTGCAGACATGCACACCACAGAGCTTCCTCGGGGCGATGATGCAGGCGGCCCAGCTGGGCGTGGAACCGAACACGCCCCTAGGACAGGCTTACCTCATCCCTTACGGCAATGTGTGCCAGTTCCAGCTTGGGTATAAAGGCCTCATGGACCTGGCTTACCGTTCCGGAGAGGTCAGCTCCATTCAGGCTCACGAAGTGCACGAGAATGACACCTTCGAGTATGAATATGGACTGGAGCCGAAGCTGAAGCATGTGCCTGCTGTGAAAGACCGCGGCGGCGTCATCATGTACTACGCCGTGCTGAAGCTGAAAAACGGCGGCATTGGTTTTGAAGTCATGAGCCGTGAGGACGTGGAAAAGTTTGCCATGAAGAAATCCAAGGCTTATCGCAGTGGTCCGTGGCAGACGGACTTTGACGAGATGGCCAAGAAAACGGTTTTGAAGAAGGTGCTGAAATATGCGCCTCTCAAGACAGAGTTCGCTCGCGCCGTGGCCACGGACGAGACGGTGAAGACCATGAAGATGGATGCATCGGCGGATATGCTGGACGCTCCGAATGAGATTTACACCATCGACAACGAGCCGGACGAAGAGGCACCGCAGAACGTGGATCCCAAAACTAGCGAAGTAAAAGCATAAGGCGGAGACCATGGCAGAAGGAAACTGGATAAAGTTGTATCGCAAGATGATTGACGATCCCATTTTCGTCAATTCAACCGGCCCACAGGTGAAGGTGCTCCTGACTGTCATGTTCTTGGCTGCCTGGACGCCGAAAAAGTGGGATGTACTGGGCCACGAATTCACCATCCAGCCCGGGGAGGTTTTCATTTCCTCTCTGGAGCTGGCTCGCCGGGCTGGTGATGATGTGAGTCGTGAGGTTGTTCGTAAAGCATTAGTTAGGTTTGAGAAGTTAGGATTTTTGACCACAAAGAGAACCAGAAGAGGAGTGCTCATACACATCGAGAACTGGGGCAAATACCAGCTCTATGAAGATGGGCAGAACCATATGGAGAACCAATGCAGAACCATAGGAGAACCAATGCAGAACCATAAGAGAACCAATGCAGAACCAACCAATAAAAAAGAAAGTAAGAATAGTAAGAATGTAAGAAGGGAAGAATATAATACCCCCCTACCCCCAAAAAGGGAAAGGGGCGGGGTGATCCCCCTCTTCGAAAGGTTTTCCAGCGGAAAACATGATCTGCTCTCTGCTCTCAAGGGATGGCAGGAGATGAGGATAAGGATGAAGAAGCCGCTGACCGAAAAGGCGGCAGAACTCAACCTCAAGGACCTGCAGCAGCTCTCCGGCGGCGATGAGCAGATGATGGTTGCCATTGTATCGCAAAGCATCAAGCGAGGGTGGCAGGGGTTCTATGCTTTGAAAGAGGCGCCAATCCCGCAGGCTGCTCCGCGGAGAAATGACAGCATGGAGGATTTAATCAATGAACTCTCAAAGCTCGACAGATCCATCCCCGAAGGCAATAGCCATTGGGATGCTTAGGGCGGCATGGCCGAAGTTCACGACCGAGCAGGCAAGGCTCTACTTGCTGATGACGAAGGATATCCCAGAGCCGGTGCTGGTCAAGGCCATCGAGGCCCTTATCAAAGAATCCCCATTTTTGCCAACGGTAGCGGAAATCCGAAGCCGTGCGGAGGCTCTTTACAAGGCTGCCCAAGGAGCGGAGCCGCCGGATGCCGGCAGGGGATGGGGAGAGGTGGTGCGGGAAATCTCTCGCACCGGGTGCTACGGCAAGCCGAAAATCAAGGATCCCACGGCGGCGGAAGTCGTCCGGCGGATGGGGTGGAAGGAAATCTGTGCCTCTCCGGCAAATGAGACCGGAGTATTGAGGGGCCAATTTATGAAGATGTACGCCATGCTGCAGACAAGCCGCGAGGAGGAACGCCACAACAGGGCTCTCCTGCAGGACGGCAAGGTCAAGGGCTATATCGCTTCTCTCTCCGGAAGCATGGCTCTAGAAGGAGGCAAACAGAAATGATCGAAATTAACAGACCGGAAGGCGTATTAAAGATGGAGGCAAAGAACTGTGCTTAAGGACAACCAGTGCTACATAACAGGGAATCTGGGGCGCGACCCGGAAATGAAACTTACGAAAAACGGCAAGCCGTATTGCAAATTCACAATCGCGTCCAGTTTCAAAAGCGGCGACAAGGAATATACCGAATGGGTACCCGTACAGGTGTGGGGAGAGCTTGCAAAATCCTGCGGGGATTATCTGCAGAAGGGAAAGCGGGTGTCTATCCGCGGGCGATTCTCCACATCTTCCTACCAGGATAACGAAGGCAAGAAGAAGTATTACACACAAATTATTGCCGAGCAGGTAGCTGTGGTTCTCCCTGGCGGCACATCTTCTAAAGAGGATGGCGGTCAGAGTGAAGGGAACTTCTCACAGTTCGGAGAGGCACGGGCGGAACGGCCGCCCATGGAGCAGAGCAGCTGCTCCGCCTATCAGAAGCAGGGCGAGCAGGTGCCGACTCCCAAGGATGATGAGTGTCCGTTTTAGCGGTTTTGATGGTATGGTGGGGAGCCAAAATCGCCAGGGATGGTCCCCAATGCCCCTAGGAGCGATTGGCGAGTGCTCATTCGATAAGTTGCTCAAATGAGCGCTTTCCAGAGCCTCTAAAGGCCGTATTCGATCATATTTTAGGAGGGAGGTAAGTCATGCGAAGCCATCTTGTGAAGGGCGCTGACCGCATCGAGCTGACGATCCGAAGCTATACGGACCGGACGGGGCGGACACCGAAGAAAAAAGTATTTCTGCAGATGCATCGCTACACCGAGAAGAATGATAAATGGACAAACAAAGACTTCCCGTGCAAGAGCGAGGCAGAGGCTTTGATGAAAATGCGAGAAATCAATCAGTATTGGATAGAATTTCACGGTTATACAGTGGAGAAATCATGATTATTATTCAGGCAGAAGACGGAGCTATTATCACAAATCCAAAGGAAATCTATATCGACAATGATCTTGATGGACATTTGCATATCTACGCGGACTTGTCCGGTACGGATCGAGTAAAGGCTGTAAAGCTGACTGTATTTGATTATTCAAAGGAAGACTTGGGGCAGATGCTTGAGACGATGTATCAGAAAATGAACGACTGGCTTTTCATGCACGATTGCCCGCATTACATCATCCGCATGAGTGAAGTACAGATCATGGTAAGCCAGAACGACGCGGAGGCAGGCAATGGATGAATGGGAAATCCTGCTCCTTGTCTGCATCATCGGGATGGGGCTGCTGGCGACGATTGCTTTCCTTTTCGGGAAGATTGGGGATCTTTGGCTGGCCGTCGCTGACCTGCAGGACGACCAGCGTGGAGTGGTGCGAGACCTGATGGTCTTAAAAACAGAGGTGGATGCTATGGCAGCGCGGGAAGCAGAAAGACTGAAAAAGGAGGAGCGGATCTCATGAGCAGTACGGTGTGGTTCTTCGTTGGTGTGCTGACGGGCTCGCTGGTGGCAACTGCTGCCAGCCTTCTTACCTTCGAATGGTTACTCAGGAGGAAGCGATGAGTATGGTATATTTCTTCGTGCCTGGTAAGGTACAGGGCAAAGCGAGACCGCGGTTCTCTTCGAAAAGCGGGACTGTCTACACGCCGGGGAAAACAAAGTCGTATGAACGGCAGATCAAGGAAGCTTACGAAGCGCAGCGCGGTCCCTGCTTTGCGGGGGCTGTGATGGTCGTGATCGAGGCGGTCTTTCCGATCCCGAAGTCCTGGACGCGGGCAAAGAAAGCAGAGGCGATAGCGGGGAAACTTCCCCCGGGGAAGCCGGACATTGACAACATCTTGAAAGTCGTGCTCGACGGACTGAACGGCATCGCATATGAGGACGACAAGCAAGTGGTTCTGACTCAGTGCAAAAAAGTTTATGCAGACACAACCCGTCCCGCGGGGCTGCAGGTGCATGTCTTCCCGATGGATAATGCAAACGGATATTATTAACAAGGAGGGGCTAAGCATGATCGACACAACCGGATCCCTGCTCAGCAGGCAGGTGCGCAGGAAGATCGAGCGTCAAAAGAATAAAAACGCTACACTCACGGTCAAGCCGGAGTATCTAAAAGACTTGTGCTCGCAGGCAGTCCAACAGGAAGCAGCGAAATTAGCGACACATGCCAAAAATGAAGCCGTATCAAGGCTGTTTGAAGAACTGATCGCGATCCCGGTCATGGTCATCCACGATCACTTCGGCGAGCTCAGGAAGAAAGACGGACGGGAAGAGCGGTTTGCAGAGATGTGTCTCGAACTTTACGACACAGTGGAGAAAGGGTTTGTAACACCGGCGGAGCTGAGGCAATGTTTATTTGAGGAAGCCGGCGTGCGATTTAAGCACCCCAGCGGCTCACTGACGTCAGAAAGAAAAGAGGCGACCAAAGTATGATCCTCTATTTCCGAAAGGGAGCCAGAGTGACCGAGCTCTTGCTGGCGAAGGATACCCTGAGGCCGGGCATGCTTACAAAGGGTTACATTTTCATGGTGATCGAGAGCGACGCCCGTGGACATATCGGGATCATGCCAAGCGAGCGGGAGCATTTCGATTTTGGATGGATGGCAAGCGCTGCTTTCTGGTCGCGCGCGCGGCAGCTTTCTGACAGCGGGTGGGAGGCAGATGACTATCCGGGCGCGGTCA
>OLSX01001106.1_pt1 | contig 26421 bp, 17 predicted proteins | sample 1673141 | NCBI WGS metagenome assembly OLSX01 (sample SAMEA3136759, study PRJEB25190) | human gut metagenome | biome: human gut; feature: human-associated habitat; material: faeces | place: Austria | collected 2013
GTGGTATTTCTCGTTTTTTTCCTCAAAAATCCGAACTTCACTTTGGCAATTTAGGTCTAATACAAGTATATCCTATCATTATAAGTGTCCAATAAAACGGACTTATGATTCGTCTTCGGGAAGAACATCCATAAAGATCAGCTGATTCTGGTATACTGCTGCAGCGGTAATCGGAGTAAGCAGGCACCTGAAAAACTGGTGAAACTGGGCTACACCAATATCATTGAGATCGGCGGAATTAATAGTTGGCCCGGTGAAACAGTCACCGGCGATAAGTGATAAAATCACAGAACAAGGGACGACTACCGGATATAATAAAGCTATAAAAAAGAAAACAGGAGGACTTAAATATGTCTGCTATCAGTGTTAATAAAAATAATTTCAATCAAGAGGTTTTGAACTCGGACAAGCCCGTCCTGATGGATTTCTGGGCTCCCTGGTGTGGTCCTTGCCGCATGGTAGTTCCTCTGGTAGAGGAGATTGCCAAGGAGCGCTCCGATATCAAGGTTGTTAAAATTAATGTGGATGAGGAACAGGAACTGGCTATGCAGTTCGGTGTGATGAGCATACCCACTCTGGTGGTTATGAAGAACGGAAAAATTGTCAATCAAGTCACCGGTGCCAGACCTAAGGCTCAGATTCTCGCCATGCTGTAAGGAGGTGCAATGATGAGCTTCTTCGATTTCCTGAAAGACCCTGACATCAATCAGGGTGTCAAAGAGTATAGCACCACGGATAGCGCAGTCCTGCTGGATGTTCGCACCCCCGACGAATACCGGCAGGGGCATATCCCCGGCAGTAAAAATGTTCCTTTGCAGTCCATTAGCAAAGTGGCCGGCATGATTGACAATAAATCTACCCCCATTTTTGTTCATTGTCTCAGCGGTGCAAGAAGCCGTCAGGCAACTGCTATTTTGCAGCAAATGGGTTATACCAACGTGAAAAACATAGGCGGAATTTCCGCTTATGCAGGAAAGGTGGAACGATAATATGAAAGTTGTCATTGTAGGCGGTGTGGCAGGCGGTGCTACCGCTGCCACCCGTATTCGCAGACTGAATGAACAAGCGGAGATCGTGGTGTTTGAGCGGTCGGGATATATCTCCTATGCCAACTGTGGTCTGCCATACTATATCGGTGATGTGATTACCGATCCCGAAGAACTGACCCTACAAACACCGGAAAGCTTCTTCTCCCGGTTCCATGTAAACATGAAGGTGCGCCATGAGGTCACGGCTATCCATCCCGAAAAAAAAGTAGTTACCGTGAAAAATCTGGAAACCGGTGAGGAGTTCGAGGAGAGCTATGACAAGCTGATTCTCTCTCCCGGAGCCAATCCTACCCAGCCCCGGCTTCCCGGTATAGGAATCGGCAAGCTATTTACGTTGCGTACTGTGGAGGACACCTTCCGCATCAAAGACTACATTAACCAAAACCATCCCAAATCCGCTGTACTGGCAGGCGGTGGCTTCATTGGATTGGAGCTGGCAGAAAACCTGCGAGAGCTGGGGATGGATGTCACCATTGTCCAGCGTCCAAAACAGCTTATGAATCCCTTTGATGCCGATATGGCTTCTTTCATCCATAATGAAATGCGCAAGCACGGGGTAAAGCTGGCACTTGGTCACACCGTAGAAGGGTTTGAGGAAAGGGACGGCGGCGTGGATGTGCTGCTGAAAGACGAACAGCCTCTCCATGCAGATATGGTAATCCTGGCTATTGGTGTTTCTCCCGAAACCACCCTTGCAAAGGATGCCGGGTTGGAGCTGGGCATTAAAGGAAGTATTGTGGTCAATGACCGAATGGAAACCTCCATTTCCGACATCTATGCCGTGGGCGATGCGGTGCAGGTGAAGCACTTCGTCACCGGGCAGGATGCTCTGATCTCTTTGGCTGGCCCTGCCAATAAACAGGGACGAATCGCTGCGGACAACATCTGTGGCGGAGACAGCCATTATACCGGCTCCCAAGGCAGCAGTGTCATCAAGATCTTCGGCATGACTGCCGCTACTACCGGCGTAAATGAGACCAACGCCAGAAAAACAGGGCTGGATGTTGATACGGTTATCCTGTCGCCCATGAGCCATGCAGGTTACTACTCCGGCGGGAAAGTCATGACAATGAAGGTGGTTTTTGAAAAGGCGACTTATCGCCTGCTGGGTGCGCAGATCGTAGGCTATGAAGGTGTGGATAAGCGCATTGATGTGCTGGCCACCGCTATCCGGGCAGGAATGAAAGCCACTCAACTGAAGGATCTGGATCTGGCCTACGCACCGCCTTATTCCTCTGCGAAAGACCCGGTAAATATGGCTGGCTTTATGGTTGAGAATATCGCAAACGGTGTTCTGAAACAATGGCATCTGGAAGATGCAGATCGTCTCCCTCGTGACGGAAGCGTAACTCTGTTGGACACCCGCACTGTGGGAGAATTCGCACACGGACACATTGACGGCTTCTTTAACATCCCGGTGGACGAGCTGCGGGAGCGGCTGGGTGAGCTGGACAAGCGTAAGAGAGTCTACGTCATCTGTCAGAGCGGTCTGCGCAGCTACATTGCCTGTCGTATCCTGGCCGGAAACGGCTTTGACTGCTATAACTTCTCCGGCGGCTTCCGGTTCTATGATGCTGTGACCAATGATCGCTGCCTCATTGAATCGGCTACCGCCTGCGGAATGGACAAATAAACAACCGCCGCATCTCTCCAACAATTTTGGTAGAGATGCGGCGGATTTTCATCCTCTGACTGCAGCAAACATTTCAAACATCTAAATCACACTTTACCCCAAAAAGAAATCACTGACCAGCATCACACAGAATCCGGCCAGGAGCGCATAGGTTGCTCCGGTCTCGCTGCCGTGGGCATGGGTTTCGGGAATCATTTCATCACTGATGACATAGAGCATGGTTCCTCCCGCAAAGGCCAGAGCAAAGGGGAGAATGGCCGAAGCGATGCTTACGGCCCAATATCCCAGAAGCGTACCGACGACTTCGATCAGCCCGGTCACCATGGCGCAGACAAAGGTTTTTACCGGGGATACGCCTGCTGCCAGCATGGGCGCAATGATCACCATGCCTTCGGGGATGTTCTGCAGGGCGATACCGCAGGCGATCATCATCGCCTGCGCCGTGTCTTCACTTCCAAAGCTGACACCGGCGGCAATCCCCTCCGGCAGGTTATGGATCGCGATGGCTGTGACAAACAGCAATACCTTGTCAAGGTTGGCGCTGCGGTGTGTTTCCGTATCGGTTCCGACCAGCCTATGCAGGTGGGGAACAAGCTTATCAATGAGATTCAGGCACACCGCCCCAGTAAAGATCCCGATGATGGAAACGAGGATCCCATAGGTTCCGCCATAATTGAGAGACGGCAGAATCAGTCCCAGTACAGCCGCAGACAGCATAACACCTGCCGCAAAGGACAGCACTATGTCGGAGAATTTGTGGGAGATATTCCGAAAGACAAAGCCAATGAGACTTCCAAAAATGGTCGCGCCCCCCACGCCGAGGGCGGTAAGCAATACGATTTTCATCATCAACGATACAGGTCTTCTATGTATCAGAAAGTTCCTGCAATCTCCTTTCTTCACAAATCTCCACGGTGCCCCGCGCCAGCTTCACCATACCCTCGTTCTGGAAATAGCGAAGCATTCGGGTAACTACCTCACGGGCGGTGCCCATGTGGCCCGCAATGGTTTCATGGGTAATCTTGAGGGTGTTTGTTTCCTCTAAGTTGCATTCCTCCAGCAGAAATTCTGCCAGCCTTTTATCAAAGCTTTTCCACATGATCTGCTCCATGAGCCACATAACCTCAGAAAAACGGGTAGCCATAATTTCGTTGGTAAAATTAGCTACCACAGCAGACTCTTTCATTAAGCGACCATATGTGTCAGCAGAAATAACCCACATCGTGGTATCCTTCTGCGCCTCAACGGTGATCTCAAACTGAATGCTGTTCATCATACAGGAGGCGGAAAACAGGCAAATATCCCGATCAAACAAACGATAGAGGCTAATCTCCCGTCCTTCATCGGAAAGAATATAGGCACGAAGCTGTCCGCTTTTTACCAGCAGAAGACCGGTACACTCCACAGTTCCGTTGTGAATCACAGTCCCCTTATCCACTTTTCGTAAAACTGCATTTTGCTCCAAAATCTGCTGCTGGGTCGGTGTCAGTTTGTTCCAAATTGGAAAATAGGATGAAAAATCCATGGATACACCTCCTTGAATACACATAGTATAAAACAATTTATAGCATATGTCAATAATTTCGTTGACATATAGGAGAGGGAGATGTATAATAATCGTATAAATGGCATATACCGCAAATAATATGGAGATGAATCTATGCCAAGACCGAGAAAATGCAGAAAAGTTTGTTGTTTGCCGGATAATGATGGTTTTGTTCCGGTTCGTGGCGGCGAGGAACTGACTCCCATTGTCCTGAATGTGGATGAGTATGAATCCATTCGCCTGATTGACCGTGAAGGTTTTTCTCAGGAGCAATGCGGAGAATATATGCGTATTGCCAGAACAACGGTTCAGCAGATTTATGCAGCTGCCCGCAAAAAACTGGCCGATGCGCTGGTTGAGGGACTTCCTCTGCGAATCGAGGGAGGGGATTTTACACTCTGCAGCGGAAACAGCGCAGCCTACGGGTGCAGAAATTGCTATCAGCAAAAAATCCATCCGATGCACGAAAAACCGAAAGGAGATAATATTATGAGAATTGCAGTCACTTATGAAAACGGAGAAATCTTTCAGCACTTCGGTCACACCGAACAGTTTAAAATCTACGATGTGGAAGATGGAAAAATCATTTCGTCTGAGGTTGTGGATGCTGGCGGCAGCGGACATGGTGCACTGGCAGGCGTCCTGAGTGCACTGAAGGTGGATGCCCTGATCTGCGGTGGTATTGGCGGCGGTGCCCAGATGGCACTGAGCGATGTGGGTATCCGGCTTTATGGTGGTGTTTCCGGCAACGCTGATGCAGCAGCAGAAGCACTGGCAGCAGGCGAGCTGGACTTCAACCCCAATGTCCGGTGTGATCATCACGACCACCATGGGGAAGGTCACTCTTGCGGTTCCCACGGCTGCGGCCATCACTCCTGCGACTGAAATAGGTGATTAAGTCACGGAATTTGTGTAGTGATTTGATAAAATATAGATAAAGGAGGCGGTAAAATCTATGAAACAATATGTTTGCAGCATTTGTGGATATATTCACGATGAAATTAAAATGAGTGCAAAGTTTTATATCTGCGAACACTGCGGCAATCTGGTGGCATGATTCACGACTCCGGCGCACCTATGGTGTGCTGCGGGCAGAAAATGACTGCCCTACTACCCAACACCGTAGAAGCCGCCGGCGAAAAGCATCTGCCTGCTGTTACTGTTGAAGATGGTGCAATCCATGTCAATGTGGGTTCTGTAGATCATCCTATGCTTCCGGAGCATTTCATCGAGTGGGTCTATGTCCAGACCGAAAACGGTGGTCTGCGTAAGATTTTGAAGCCCGGTGACAACCCCAATGTCGCCTTCTTCCTGGGAGACGATAAAGCAGCAGCTGTCTATGCTTATTGCAATCTCCACGGCCTGTGGAAAACTGAAATTTAACATGGAGGTTCTTGTAAATGAACGAAAAAGTACATGCGCTTATCAATCAACAGATAAATAAGGAATTCTATTCCGCATACCTTTATCTCAATTTTTCAAACTATTTTGAGGAAGTCGGGCTTGACGGCTTTGCCAACTGGTATAAAATTCAGGCTCAGGAAGAGCGTGACCACGCCATGCTTTTCTATCAGTACCTGCAAAACGAAAACCAGAAGGTAACGCTTGAAGCCATTGACAAGCCTAATCTGAATGCAGCTTGCCATATGGATGTTTTGAAGGCGGGTCTTGAGCACGAAAAATATGTAACCTCGCTGATTAATGATATCTATAGTGAGGCTTACGAAGCAAGGGATTTCCGTACCATGCAGTTCCTCGATTGGTTTGTGAAAGAACAAGGTGAAGAAGAAACCAATGCAAATAATTTGATTTCCAAAATGGAACTCTTTGGCTCCGATCCCAAGAGCTTGTATATGCTCAATCAGGAATTGGCAGCACGAATTTACTCTGCTCCTTCTTTGGTTCTTTAATCACTATAGCCTATAGATGATGAAAGTATAAAAGGCAGTATGCCGCCTGTCGGTTTTCCGGCAGGCGGTTTTTTACAGGAGGATGCCTATGATTTAGGATAATGCCAGCTTTACCTATCCAGCCGATACAATCCCTGTTTGCTTCAAATAACGGTGTTAGATTGCGTGTGGACTGTTTCTGTTCCTGCGGTGTTTCGGTCTGTTCAACATTATCCGTCATTTCCGTTTGTTCAACTTCGGTTATAATATCCTCTAATTTTTCAAACCCTTTTATATCTTGTTGGCGTTCCCGATACTCTTTTGCTATCATTCCGACAGAAAAGAGCATTATAGCGACAAACAGGAGCAAAATTAACGGTAATACTTTTTTGTTTTTCATATAGAGCTCCGTTAATAGCTACTGTTGTGTTTAGCACGCTTCATTCCTGCTTTGTCAACTCATAAACCTTTCCCGGCTCTGCAGTACCGTTTCCTCCTACAAGAGTGAGTTCATCTCGCTCAACCGTGAAGGCATATTCGCAGTCCGTTCGGTGTCAGTTGGCTTTTTGGGAGCCTGCCGAGACTGCAAATTATTCTGCCGCATTTGAGCATGGTTATTTCTTTCTGACGAAGGCGAAGGTGCTTTGTCAAATATTCTGAGTATTCCTTCAATTTCTTTTTCTTGTTCGTCCATTTGATTTCTCCTTGTTCGATTTCTTTCCGAAAATCGGCAAAGCGCCTTTCTTTACCGCCTTTCGGAAAGGGACTTCCAAAGAAATCCTTTTCATAAGGAAAAGGCGGCAGCGGAAGCTCCGCTACCGCCATCCTTAAATGGTCAGCTATCCGTTATTTCACAGATTTTCTTTTTTTACCGTAAACGGCAGATGCAACAACTCCGAAGCCGGAAACAAAGAGTAAAGCAATCCAAAGAGCCATCATGCTGTTATTTTTGCTTAATCAGAGATTATTTTTTTAAGCCTTACCAAGTCAATAATATTTATTTCGTCGTCGGTTTTAATGTCGTAGCGTACTTTCTCGTTGCTGTTTACCGTTTCGGTGCCTAAGAGCGCCTTTTTAAGCTTGGTTAAATCCGCCGCGTTGCGTGCGCCGTCGGTGTTTATATCGCCGAAAAGATAAACAGTTGTGTTGAATTCAACATCGGCTCCCCATACCGAAATAACGGCGGTTTCCGTTACGTGGTCGTTCTTTATCACCTTCATGGTGTAGGTGCCGGATGCTACGTTTGCAAAGCTGTACGCAACGGTATTACCCTTTACGATGGTTTCATAAGCAGGCTCACTAAATCCCTCTGGGATAAGCTGCAAGGTCACCGTGTCGGTAGCTTCACCAAAGCTGCTAACCTGACCTGCAACGGTCACGCCGCCTGTGCCCACCTTAAAGGTATAAAAAATACTAACCTTCTTAACGCTGGAGGTCACCCCCTGCCAGGCGTTGTTTTTAACCTTCTTCACCTCAACGCCGTTGAGATAGGCAACGGTCTTATTATTTGCCACAAACTTGCAGAGCTTGTTACCGTCCTCCTCGACTGGCTCAACAGTAAGCAGCAGCCAATACTCATGTCCTTCCTGGAAGGTATCCTCCGCAGTCATATCGGTGCTGTTTGTGTAATCCGTCCACTCGATGTTCGTCACGGTGTAGTAATCACTGTCCGTAACAGCGGTGAAATCGGGCTTGCTGCCGTCCATGGGAACATTCAACCCGCTGACCGCAACAGATTTGACGGTTTTGGGCTGGCAGGTGAAGGTCCAAGAGAGGCTCTGCTCATTTCGAGCATCATACTGCATACCAAGAGTCGCATAGTTGCCGTTGATATAGCCCCAGCCTTCAGGCGGATAGCTACTACCAACGCTGGTGGTATAGAATTCGTAGCCGTCTAATGTCTTTACATCTACAAAGACCTTGTACTCATGACCGATCTGGAAGGTCATATTGGGCTTCATCCACATATCGAAGGTCACATCATACCAGCACATACCGTTGATGGCATATGTGCCGTTGTCGTATGCGGTATTGACGGTATAGCCAGTACCGGAGATGGCACAGCTATAGTTGGGATGCTCGCCTACCACCGGCTCAATGACTCCGTCAATGTCGAACTGCTCAATGATGTTGTCGTTGAGAATACCGAAGTCGAAGCGAACACAGATAAGCTCACTGGGGTCGACCTCGGGATAACGGAACACCTCGGCGTAATAGTCGTTGACCGTAGCCACAACGTTTGGCTCAATCTGTGCATCGATGTCGAAGATGCTTCCCTTTCTGCACATAACGTTGACGGATGCGCGGTAATGCTTTCCTACGGTGAAGGTGCTGTTGGAGGCCATCTTCGTCCAAGACTGACCGTTAGAGGACTCCTCCCAATACACATCCACATCGTCCCACGTATCGTCGTTGCCCGTTGCCTGCTTGTAGGCGTAATCGCTGCAGGTCACAGTTTGATCGGGCGTACCGTTTTGCTTGGGCGGGTCGATGGTCAGTGCTACATCACGCACGATGTTGTTCATCTTAACCGTCAGCGTCTCGTGGGTATCCAGCTTGCCGCTGGGATCGAATTTACTGCCGTTGGAGGTGTAAGTATAATACGCACCGTAGCCGAGCAGATCGGGCAGCTTTGCAATGTTTTCGCCGATACTCTGCTCGGCACGGATGCCATCAAAGGTGCCTCCGTAAAGATTCACATTGTGTTCTGCCACGCTGAGATAGCTGTCTGCATTAAGTCCAAATGCCTGATCGTCTCCCTCTTTCACCTTAAAAGTGCCGCCATAGATATCCATGCTGCCCCGCTGATAAGCCACGGCATTTGTCGCATATCCGATGAAGGTACCACTGTTGATGACCGTTTGACCGGCGGCGTTTATGATGGAATAGCCGTGCATACTGTCAAAGGACTTGTTGGAGGGGTCAAGGGTGACGCTGCCGCCCACCTCCAAGGTACCGTTGTTGAACAGAATGGCGCTGGGATAGCCGCGGGCGTTCATGCTCACGTTCAGCGAACCCGTGCCGCCAACAGTCAGGCTGCCGCGGATATCAATAAAGCTGTAAAGCAGATAATCCATATAGGGCACACGGATATCGATGTTGGTATTGATGGTCAGATACTTCGTTGTGCCAGCAGGAACCGTTATGGCGCAGCGGCCCGCCTTAAAATCCTTCTCCTTTTGCAGCGTGTAGAAGTCCTGATTCGGATTATTGGTAAAGCTGTTGACCACAATACCCTGAACGTTGGGATGCTCCAGTGCGTATTTCATTTCCTCGTAGGTGCTGCAAACCACAGGATTGTTAATGGTGCCTGTACCCTCGGGGAAGCTCTTATGGAACACGGCATACAGATGCATGCTTTTGTCTGCACGGAATCCGATACTTTTTGCTTTAGAGAAGCTTTCGCCCGTCTCACTGCCGATTCGCCATTCCACAAACTCATAGCCGTCATCCGGCAAGGCAGTCATGGCTACCTCGGAGTTATTGGACACCTCAAAGGATTCTCCGATATAGTCATAATCATGAGATCCTGCTTCCGTTTCCACTTTGACTTTACCGCCGCTGTACAGTTCGTCCTTGGAGGCGTCATAGGTGTCTGCACCAATGATAAAGCCTTTTCGGGGGCTTGTACCAGCGGCGCTGTCACGATAACCGGAGCCATACGCAATGACCTCAAAATACCAGCCTGGCTGCGGATTGAAGTCCGTCAAGGCAACGAAGGTCTCCTCTACATGACTCTTAACCCTCAGAGAGCCGGTGGTGGTGTCATACACATACACATTATAATATTGAGCGCCGGGAACGGCATCCCAACTCGCAAAAAGGCCGTTCCAATGGGGGTTGCCCGGAGTTGTCAGCTTTGTGTAAGGGCTGTCATAATAGATAATCATGGAGTCATAGGGGTGCTCGGCACTGCTGCCGTTCGCTCTTACTTCGATGCGGTAGTCTCCGTTATCGTATCGCTCCTTATCCATGGCATCAATCAGTTCACAGTACTGATTTGCTTTGTCCACGTTAATCGTTTTCAGAACGAAATTTCCGGGGTGTTCATAAATATTAATAGTATAGCTTGTCGCGTCATCATATTTATCCCAAAGCAGCATTCCGTTTTCCAAAAGCTTCAGGTTCATCGCTCCGTTTCCGCTGACGGGAATGATGGTTCTGGAGCCATCGTTTTTTCGGGGGCTTTCACTGACTGCGCTGTATCGATAACCGGCACCGTAAGCAATGACCTCAAAATACCAGCCGGTCTGCGGCGAAAGGTAAGAAAGATCAACAGATGTGCCGGTGAGATTGCTCCTCACGGACAAAGAGCCGGTGGTCGTAGTATTGCGGATATAAACATTATAATAGTCGGCGTCGGGTACAGCGTCCCATTCAGCGGTGTTGCCGTTCCAGCGCAGGTTTGCGGGAGCCGACAGTTTTTCATAGGGACTGTCATAATAGAACAGCAAGGTGCTGTAAGTGTATTCGGGGTCCGAGCCGGATACGTTCACTTTTACACGATACGTTCCGTTGTCATACGCTAAATCATCCATTTTGCCGAACAGGGCATAGGACGTTTCCCCGGTGCCTACACTGTCGGTCGTCAGGAGAAAGTCGCCGGGATATTTACAGATATCAACGTTATAGCCCGTTGCTCCGGCAACCGAATCCCAAAGCAGTTTTCCAGTCTTGTCTATCCGTAGGTTCATGCCGCCGTCCGGTTCCACCGGGATGACGGTTCGTGCCATGGTCGTCACGGGTAGCATCCCCAGCATCACGAAGCAAAGCAAGATACTTAACATTCGCATTTTCATTTTCGTGTTCATAAATTCGTTCTCCTTTTCGGATTTTTTGGTTGCCATACAAGGTTCATTTCGCAAACTCCCGAAGTATGGCATCCGGGAGGATGATGTGTACTTTTCGTTCTGCCGAAAATCAAATATTTTATCTTGTCAATATATACCACCGCCTCTTAATAAAACCATTGGGACAGCCGTTCGTTTTTCTCGTTAAAGGGAAGCGAGCGCTGCCGTCAAATATTTTTCGGTTACAGATGAATAAAAGAAAGCGTCGATCAGCCCGTCCTTTTTCGCATTGGCTACCTCACGGGCAATGTCGGGTGCTGAGTTTTCATCACACAGCATTACGAGTTTACAGGGCGGAATTTTTTCCCTTACTTGCTTTACTTCTTTTAATCGTGTCTCCATAGTCGTGCCGGAAGCATAAGACACATCCAACAGGAGGATGTCGGCAGATAGGGCTTCACAGTCATTTGCGATATTGCTATTTTTCTGAATCAGAACACGAAAAGGCTGAAACTCGCCACTGTTTTTGAGCATTGTAATAATTGCTTCGGATAGCAGACCGTTTCCGATACAGACAACGATGTTTTTCATCTCATTGTAATCTCCATTCCGCCGCCCTGCGGCGGCACAAATTGTTATGAAATTCTCCTGTGTTTCCGAAGGAAACAAACATGGGTTGGGCCCCGTTTTTAAGGAGAATTTGGGCGTGAAATGCCTGTACGAAGGACTTGAATCAACGTATTTTTCACGCTATCTCCTTCCAATACCTATACAATCTGTATTATACCGATTCGTATTGCTCCGCACATTGTACTTTAGTGCAAACTTTTCGGACAAAAGAAAAAAGTGCCGCCTTTAGACGACACTTATTGTGTTAATTTTGATTATTTATTATTTATTAACAGTCAACTTCTTTACCGACGAGGACTGCGCTGATACTGCTGAATTTGTAATTCAGTTCTCATCTATAGAGAGAGCGGCCGCAACCGCTACGGTGGTTTTGAGTATGCGGCCGGGCGTTCCGAAGCTTTATGCCGATACCAAAGCGATTACTGCGGCAGCCAATCCCGGTACAACTGTTAAAAAGACGGTTACTGTTACAAATAAAGGCATTGCCACTATGAAGAATATAGTGGTACAAAACGGGTCTTTGGGCTTTGTTAAAGCGGGAGAACCGAGTAAAACTACCCTTGCTCCGGGTGAAAGCCTTACGCTTGATATAATAATGGCGCCGACATCTTCGCTTTCTTTCGGTAAATATCAGGATACCGTTACGGTAACCAACGGTGCAGTATCACTTGAAATTCCTGTCGGACTTGAGGTTACCGCACTTGAATACGGTTCTGCTCAATTCAAGATCCGTGACGACTTCGGCGACAATGTCGGGGGAGCCGTTATAACGCTATACGGGCGGGATCCGTATATTCAGTATATAAACGGTAAAGAAAGCGTATATTATCTCAATTATTCGATTACAACCGATGAAAACGGCATTGCCTATATTTACGATAAGCCTATAGGCGTTTATGATTACACCGTAGCGGCAAAGGGCAAACAGACATATACAGGCGAGTTCACCCTTATGCCGATGACGCAGCCTGTATACGAAGAGGTAATCCTTACCACCAATCCCGTTGAAATCAGTTGGTCTGTTACCGAAACTACGATAGTAGATGAATATGAGATAGAATTATCGGTAGATTTGGGCGTTAAAATTCCTGAGCCGAAGCTCGGAAGCACAATGCCTTGGTTCACTATTGCTAAAAATATTCAGAGCGCCGCTGTTATCGAAACAAAAATCGTTAACAACAGCCTTATTGATGTAATCGACGCAGTTGCTGTAATTGAGGGTAACGTAAGCGGAATATCGGTTGTAGGCGGCGGATTTATAGGCACAATACCGGCAATGTCCAATGCAACCGTACAGCTGCTTATTCAGCCGGGATATTACGACCTGCCTACCTTTGCAGAGGATAGTTCATCTGCGCTTAAAGTAGCCTTGAGGGTTACGGGAAGCTATGTAAGCTTTGATGAAGATACCGGTTTGCCGGTATATCCTGCAAAGACTACCGAGGTTAAGGTTCCGATTTACAACCCGGGCAAGCAAAAGGTAAATATGGAGGTCGTAACCAACGACGGTAAAAAAGAGCAAATTGAGGTACAGATGCCTGAAGACAGTGGTCTTGAAGAGCTTGATTACTTTATCTTCCAAAATGAAACAGGCGACAGAATCAAAAAGGATGAGTCTGCTTCGGGCGGTGTATACGAAGTCGTTAAGTTTGCACTTTCTCAGACTGCGTCTCTTGAACGCCAAGCCTTCGACGCAGAGCTTAAAATCACAAACAATTATCCTAATTACGCTCTTGAAAACCTCACAACAGAGGTAGTTATCAAGTATACCGACCCCGAAACGAATGAAGTATCCTACATTACCGACAATGTATATATCATTCAGATGCAGGGCGCCGCGTCTTCGGGTATTGCTTCGGGTGCAACCTATAACGGAAAGTGGAAAATCATACCGGGTATCGGTATGGGCGGCGAACAGGGTAGAAAATACGAGATATTTGCCAGAATTTCCTATACAGTAAACGGCAAGCTTGTAACTACATCTACCGACGCGGTTGAAATAAGCGTTAATCCTCAGCCAAGGCTTGTGGTTGACTATTATCTGCCGCATAAGATTTACCCGAATTCAAGCTTCCGTCTGGGAGTATCTGTTACCAATATGGGTACGGGTACCGCCAAGAATGTCATACTTGATTCAAGTCAGCTTGATATTGTTTCAAATACTTCGGGACTTAAATCGGTTTGGGAAATTGTAAGCTCATCCTTCGGTTCGCATAATGCCAATTCGTTCCGTTTGGTACTCGGCGATATTCCCGGTGTAAATAACCGCCTTGCAGATGACGGCAGTGATTTGCCTAACACGGTTTGGGGTTACTTTACAATACTCTGGACAATGCCTGAGCTTCAAGAAGAATATCTTAAAGATGTTTTCGGTGTTATCAATAACTTTACGGCGTCAATCACACATAAGCCTTATGAGGGAGTAGAGCTTGACTCGCTTATAGACGAGGTCAATACACACATTGTTGCGAGGGACGGAGTAAGCATACTTGATGATACTTCGGGCGAATATACCGACTCTATGTCGGTAATAGTAGGCTCAAACGGTCTGCCGGAATCAATACGCAATACCGAAACGAATGTTAGCGTAAATGTATTTGTTCCGGAAGGACTCAGCGGAAATAAGAGCGGGGAAGATACATATACTTTCACTGCTCCTATAGATGCTGCAGTTAAGACCGATGAAAACTCTATGCTCCGCTATCAGATACTTATGCTCGGAGAATCTAAGGATTTTTCAGGCGAAAACATATCTGCTGTTTACCGCTACAATACTGCTGATATGAGCGGAGAACCCTTTACTCTTTCATTCTCTAATTATTGGAAAGATACCTATACGGTAGATGGCGAGGATAAAGACCTGCTTTATGTTGTAGATGAAATTCTCCGTGATGAAAACGGAAATATACTGCCTCGCTATTATAAGGTAGTATACGGTTCTGCAACAGAGGTTACCGAAATCAAGACAAGCCACATCGCCTATCTTGAAGAGGAAAATTCACTTGAAGAGGAAAATACGCTTAATCGCAATGCGGTATATTATGATACCGGTAAATTCCACGATGAGGATGATACCGTACCGCTCGGCGTTCAGGCAACCGTGTATAATTCCGGCAAAAACCCCGAAAGCGTAATGGTATATCTGTTCAGAGCGCCTGTAATCAGCGGTAAAACAGGAAACTTCACGCCTGTTGATAAGAAGTCGGTTACGGTAAACTCTTACAATAAGAAGTTTGTTTACTTCGGTATTGACCTTTATGCCAATGCAGAAATGCCGGCGGGCACCTACGAATTCCGTGCCGGTACTTCTCCTAACCCTGAAATCTATTCGGCAACTACTCAAACGGTTATAAACGCATTGCCAACTGCTAACGCCGGTGTTGACTTTAATGCAACGGTTAATAAAACGGTTGTATTTGACGGTTCCCGCAGTTACGATGCCGACGGTCAGATAAAGAGCTACTTATGGGAATTCGGCGACGGTTCTTCCGGTTGGGGAATTGCACCTACCCACATTTATACCGCTTCCGGTACATATATTGTTACGCTAACCGTTACAGATGATAACGGTACGGCGAATGCTCTTATTACCAAGGGATACAATGAGGAAGGCCTGCCTACCGATTCCTATGCAACCCATAATGTTATGGTTACCGTAAATGACGACAGACCTGACCTTATTATAGTTCCCGACATTCTTACAGACTCTGTCGGTAAAGGTCTTGAAATTACTGCCTGCGGCGAGCCGGTATCCGGGACCAATACGGTTAACGAGGGCGAAGAGGTAGTAATCTATGCAAGGGTTATGAACGATAAACCCGAAAACCCGATTCCGTCAAGCTTTATTGTCAGCCTTTACAAAGACGATGTGTATTTAGGCTATCAAAGAATTACGAGTGTATATGAGAAAACTTATGTTATCGGTGGTGAATCACGCACCGTTCAGTGTGCTGATGTTAGATTTACCGATACAGCAACCGATAATCAGTCTCACGTTTATACAGTAAGGGCAAATGATGTATCTGTTGCCTTTGACGAAGCGGATATGTTCAATAATCAGCGCAGTCAGATTGTTTACGGTGCTTCCGGTCGTACAGTATTCCCGAATATCGGAATTACCGCCGTTAACTTCCAAGGTAAATCGCTCAAAAACGGCGCCACAGCCGTAAGGGCTATGAGTATTGCGTCGGGCAAGGCTATATCGTTTGATATAACACTTAAAAACTCGGGCAACGACTATACCGGCGAATTTCCGATTACTGCGCGCATAAACGGTAAATGGGCGGCAAGCGAGCTTGTTTCCTCTTTAGCGCCCGGAGAATCGACAACGGTTACAATCAGCTTTGTGCCGGAGGACGGCAGCTCGCAGGTTATAACCTTTACGGCGGACGGTCCTTATCCCCGCACGCTCGACATTGACCGTGCGGATAATATGTGGACATATAACGTCGGAACGATAAATGTTGAAAAATCAGATTTGACCGTTGAAGATGTAATCATAACGGTTGACGGCACCGACGCTTTGATAACCGCTATAGTCAAGAATGTGGGAACTGCCGATACGGAAACCGCTTCAACCGTGACCTATTACGCAGACGAGCGTTATCTGGGCGCCGCTCTTGTGGGTTCGCTTCTTGTAGGTGAAACAAAAGAAGTTAAGTTTACCTGGAAAAACTACGAAGCCGCGAACAGAATAACCGCCGTATGCGACGCAATGTCGGCAATTGATGAGTCGAACGAGCTCAACAATACCCATACTGCCAAGGCTGAAGACCGCAATGTTATAGAAACCCGTGCTATGCCGGCGCTCAAGGTTACCAAGGTATCAACAACCGGTTCTGCCTCATACGGCGCGGCAATGCAGACCAAGATAACGATTAAAAATATCGGAAACGGCGAGTCTGTAGGCACATTTAAGGTATCGCTCTTCGCGCAGGGTATTCTGGTCGGCGAAGCGCTTGTTACCCGTTCAATACTCCCGGGTGCTACCGCCGAAGCCACCGTCGATTGGATAGCAAATGTTCTGCCGACGGGTGAATACAAAATAACCGCACTCGCAGACTCTGAGTACAACATTGTTATGTCATCTCGCTCGGGTGTACGGTGTGATGAAACCATAAATGTATCGGACGGCATCAGCATTACTGTAGAAAACAGCGCCGATTACTTAACGCAAAACAGTGATAACAAGATTACAATAGATCTTATCCGTTCGGACGGTAAGACCGATAACGGAAATGCTACCGTTAAAGTTAAGGTTGACGGTACTGATATTGTATCTGATGCAGTCTATAATCCTTCAATCGACCGCTATATTGCGGGTATCGACCTTACAAAGGTATCTTTAGGAGAGCACTGTATCATAGTTGCTGCGCAAATAGGCGATATGCGAGATATTTGCGTATTTAAAACTAAAGTGGTACCCTCAATTTCGGTTACTGCCGATACCGACTCTTCTGTATACAAGACGGGAGATACCGTAACGGTAAGCGGTGTTACCGAAGGACTGTCCATGGGCGATACTGTCGAAATCTCGATTACCGGCGATCAGGTATGGAAATATACCGCAACAGTATCAGCGGACGGTAAATACAGCAAAGAAATAGCCCTTCCTGCAAATGCCGGCGGTGCTATGAGAGTGGCTTCCACTATCAAAAATGCCGGCGCAGACAGAACCGCAAGCACCGATATATTTGTTTACGGCGGATACTTCACAACAGGAAGTACGGTTAGTATCACCGCAGACGATATCGCGACCGTCAGAGGTTCGCTTGAGAACATCGGTTATCTCGATATGCGTAATGTTACCGTAAACGCATGTGTAAAGAGTCTTGATGCCGATAATACCGTTTTGCCGACTGTCAGGTTTATGTCGGGCGGTTATGCTTTTGTTCTTACAGAGAAGAGCACGGATTTGCTTGAAGCTATAATCGACGGCGTTTCCGTAAACGGCAAGGGAATAGACTATAATGCGCTTGACTGTACTATGCAGATAGACGCTTCGGGCTGCGCTCCCGGAAAGTATGAGATAATTCTATCGGTTAAAGCTATTACAGATAAGGGCGAATATACCCTTAAAAAGACCGTTTCGGTTGAAGCTTTAGCACCTAAAGCGATTATGGATATTACAAACTTGAACCTTGCCAAGGATTATGAAGAAGATATGCTTCCCGACGAAAATCCGCTTGAGGTCAAGACCTCTGCCGCTCCCGGCGAATCTAAAACCTTCAGCTACAGAGTGGTAAATCTCGGCACAGGTAATCTCACGGGACTCAGTGCCGTGCTTGTTGATAAAAACGGCTGTTCGATTCCGTGGGCAAGCGTTGTTACGGTTGGCGGTTTACCCTCAAAGGATGCTCTTACAACTACGGTTTATCCGTATTTCAAGGGTTATAATATCGGAACTGCCGAGGGAGCGGCACGTATATCCGTTACATTCTCACCGGAAGAATATGTAACAGCAAGTAAGTATGAATTAACGCTTATAGTGAGCGCCGACGATGTTGATACGGTTAATATTCCGATGACGGTATATGTATCGGCACACGCAATCGGTACTAAAGTAATAAAGGTTGTAACAGCTGACGGTACGGTTATTAAAGACGGAAAGGTTACGCTTTACGGTCCTGTGTCTTCGGCATACAGCGCACAGCCCATCGACCCGAAAGCTTATACCGGCGAAATAGGCGGTTCCGTAACGGTCGGCAGTAATCTTTCCGCGGGCGGAACGGTACAGTTTACTAATATTCCGTCGGGAACATACAACATCAGCGTTACGGGCAACGGACTTAAAGCGGTCACCTCTCAAATCGAGGTTCTTCCGACAATTGATATGATTCCCGAACAGATAATTGTTGAACAACAGTTATTCATTATTAGCTCGTCTTCATCAACCGAAAAACGGATAGACTCCTTTAATACAAAGAACGACGCTTATGATGACGCAATGTATAAGCTCGAATTCGGCGGCGCATATGAATCCGAAAAGCCGGATATATTATCCGACTATCCGATAGATGAAATCGAGATTTCATATAATAACGGCAAGATTTCAAGCAGGCTTGCGATTATGAACTCCGATTTAACCGAGGGAAATGAAGCGCATAATATCACCGATGTAACGATAAGAATAAATCCCCGTGATATTCCGGCGCAGTATATTAAATTCAGAGGACCGAACGGACTGACCGATACCCTTAATATCGGTACGCTTTCTCCGCAGGAAACCTATGACTTTATATGGAATCTTGACCTTTCGGCATTGTATGTTGAAGCAACGGTTGAGCAAAGCGGTGTGAATTATATTCTCACATTGCCCCAAGGCTACAGCTGGAACGATTACTATTTTGCTTGGGATAAAGAAAACACCGTTATCGACAAAAACGGATACCTTACCTCCCATCTCTACAATAAAGCGTCTGTTTCCGAGGACGGCAGGGTACTCACCGTTATCCCCACCGGAGACAGCATAGGTGCGCCCGACAACAGAGTTCCGCTTTATACCGGAAATGTACCGAAGTTATATAAATTCGATATAGTAATTGAGGGTAAAAGCGCGCTTGAATTAGCGGAAGGCAGTACCACCGAGATGAAGAAGATTTCCCGCACAATACCGGTTCAAATCGACTATATACCCAATGGCTATTATCTTGGGGACAGCTGCGAATCGATGTATACAACCGAGCGTTTGGAGGGCGCTTTCTCGACAGGCTCCAATGCACATTCAAAGGTGTTCAGCAAGAAGCTTCTTTCAGGCTCGGGTACCGTGGCTGCGGCTAAAACCTCACCGAATAACGACGGTTTCCAAATAGGCTTCTCGCAGGATATTATTACAAGTGGGGACTATTCAAAGCTTACCGTTGGGTTTGAAAACCCGAGCAGCGTAGAAGCGATTGAAGAGCTCGAATTCAGAGTTATCGTATCCGATATGATGCCGGATGAAAACGGCAAAATGACGGCGGGAGCAAGCCTTAAGAACGCCGACTTCTATATTTCGCCGTCAATTGTAAAGGCAAGCGGAGTTAAGGGTTGGGATAATTTAAGCGAGGAACAAATTCTCGGTAATTTCTCTAACAGCAGCGGTGTTAATGTCGGAACCCTTCTTGCGGGCGGAAGCTTCGAGCTGGACTTTGAGCTTGAGCCTGTTTCACAGCTTTACAGTAACGATATACTCAGCGAGATGTTCCCCGGCACACTGCTTCTCGGCGCAGTATTTGACGCCGCCGACGGAGTTATAGGTCATATTCATCCCTTTATGAACTCCATTAAGATCAGTCAGGCAAAGGTAAGCCAGGTTGAAACTGATCTCAGGCGCCTTAACAGTATCGGAAAGCTATCTGCCAACAATCGGGTTTATGAGGAATTAAAGGTTGCTCTTGCCGATCTTGATTCTAAAGTCAAGGACTTTACCGATATTGCAAACAGCTGTCTTCAGATTTATGACAATCTTATCAATATGGCGTGCGTTAAGCCTGAAAATTTACCGCAAATTGAAAACAGTTTGAATGGCATTATCAGTGATTGGACAAAAGCAATGGCGGATATTGGTATATTATACAGCAACCTGTTCATTACAATCCCCAACCTCCGCTTAGCGGCTATTGGCTCTCAGGCTACAGACATAAATAATTTCCGAAGCTATGACCGAACAATTGTAGATCTCAGTAATTTGTCCGTCACTCTCGGGTCTATTGCGAAGGCTTATATGGAGCTTGATGCGGCCGTATTGGTTGTTAAAAGCCATATTATGTTAAATCATCATCTGCGCGGCGACTACGAAAAAGACGTTGATAAGATCTTGAAGGATTACAAGCTTGATATGCCTTGGGAAGCGGTAAAGGCCGCCTACGACAACGAAGACATCAAGGATAATTATCTGAATACTATCTTTAAAGACCAGGTTGACGGAATTGATAAGCTCAGGGATATCTATAATGCAAAGGAGAGCTTCCGTTCACTTAAAGGTAAGGTTAACAAATTCTCTACCGCACTCGGTTCCGCATGGGATAAAGAGCCGTCTGCAATAATTGCAGTACTCGAAAATGAGGGTCTTGAACTCGCAAGCGAATTTGAAGTGCTGGAGCCTTATGCACAGTTAATAGGTAACACCTTAAAGCTTATTCAGCTCGCCAAAGAAAAAGACGAGATGACCAAGGCGATGGGCGCTTTCGGGGACGCAACATTGCGACTCAACTATCATACCTACGAAGCAGTCCGTAAGGATACTTCCACCGGTGCGTTATCTAAGGATTCTTCGCTTGTATCTAATTTGATGACGCTTATAGAGGAAGCGATTGAGCTTTCAAACGATAAAGCACCCGGCGCATTCAAAAAGATTACAGACAGCGATAAAGCGGAAATCAAGAAATATCTTGTCCAATATCTTAATGTTCAAAGGGCGAAATATCAACGCAGTGAAGCGGCAGATTCAAATTGGATGAAAGCCCATGTCAGCGCCGTTATGGCAGCACTCTTTGAACAGGTTTATGTTGATGCGATAACCGAGCAGGCAACACCGGAGGATTTCCTAAAGTTTATGCAAAGCTCCGACAAGGTCGCGACTAAGGACAAAACGCTTGACGGTTATCTAGGTTCCACCCTCGAAAAGCAGATATTCCGCGATGTAAGACAGAAAGCCATTGCGAAATTAGAGGAAGCGCAGGCAATAGTAAGGTTCTATAACGAAAGGCTTGTTAAGAACTCCTCCTATCCTGTTAAAGAGGTGGTTCGTTACCTTGAGGAGCTTGCACAGAAGCTTAAGGGTTCGGCGGATATCGAACAATCCGTAACCCGCAGATATAAGGATCTCAATGTTTGGCAGCTCGATTCTGTAAGCAATACGGAGCTTTCAATCAGCACAAGCTATGTTTTGAGCTTCAGGGAATACCAGAAGGCACTTCTTTATACAGATATGATTAACGCCGAGAATACAATGGCTTATGTCGATTATATGACGGCAGGAGTGTATGACCTAATCGTTCGATCCTCTCTTTTAGTCTTTACGATGAGTCCTAATGCCTTCTCTGCGGCTCTCGGTGCGTCGGCGTCATGCACTTGGGACAGTCTCTCCGAACAGGTATTTACAAAGCTTGATGAGGCATGGAGCGTCCGCTCCCAGCTGACGGCGAAATCTTTGGCAGAATTGGCGCTTATTATGGGTTCGACAGTTATGAAGGAAGCCGACGTTGCAACCGGAATCTACGATTTGATTGCGGCTCTTGATAACGCGGTTATATTCGACCCGCCGCTTAATACCGAGCTTGTAACATTTTCTATTAAAGATGTTGTTATACCTGAAGAAAGTGCTTCGGGTACCGGTGAGGTTCTTGTAATCTTCAGAAACGACGGCGAGAAGACGGTAGCCATAAGCCCGAGCGTATCAATTTATGCTTCTTCGGGTCAGGTATCCACAGTGGATTTCAGCAGTAACAGCATTATTATACCGGCAGGACAGACGGCAGAATTTATCGGCACATTCACAATCAGCCGCTCTGCACTTCTTGACAGTACCGGTTATACCGCAGTGCTTAATTACTCGGCAAGCGAACCCTCAACCGTTTCCATTGCCGCTGAACAGGGACCGTTTGTAACGCACTTCTTCGCCGGAACCGACCGTCAGATTAAGGCGATGAGAAATAAGGTAAGCGCCGGAACTCTTGTTTCCGGATGGGTAACCGGCAGCGATACGCTTATCGGCAGTATAACCGTAAAAGAGGGTCAAAGCCTCAGAATTTTTGCGGCGGCTCCCGTAAACGGCAAGCTCGGTATCGAAATTGTATCGCCCTCCGGCAAAACGGTATCTGCGTTATCGTTTATAAATGACGGCGACTATGCAATTATCAGTAATTGCGAGGCGGGTGTATACACCGTTAAGGTAACAACGCCCGAGAGCTTTGACAACAGAATTACGGTTGAAGGTGTTGTATCGTCATTTGAAAAAGCGATTACCTCTGTAAACTATGAAAAAGAGGCGGTTGTGAACTGCAATAAAAAGTCCGATGACGGTAATTATTTAGGTAATGTAAACTTTAGTGTAAGCGAAAGTGCCGGAATAGATGCCGGAATAGTAAATGCAACGCTTGATTTTGACAGCGATAAGCTTACCGCAACCCTTACGGGCTTTGGCGACGGTAATCTTAAAGCCGGAAAAGCACTGAACGGAGTATTTACAATCAAGGCAAACCCGAATACACCGTCCGGCACCTACTTAGGTACGCTGAAGGTTTACTTTAACGCAAATCTCTGCGACCCGGTATTACTATCTCTCGCTTCAACCGGTGACGATGCCGATAAGTGGAGTATTTCGGGCGACAAAGTGGTTTATACGGCTTTAGTTAGTGTTGTTGTTGATGTTACCGTTCCTGTCGCTCCCGAGCTGAGCGTTGCGGACGGTAAGGCCGAAGGAACTGTTACAGTTACCGGCAATGCTAAAAATGCCACCTTCGTTATCCTCAACTATGAATATGACTTTGAAGATATAAACGATGAGGGTGTGCTTGAAACCTACACATCAAGAAGCATTGCCGCTATCTTAAATCCCGATTCAGACGGAAATTTTGCTATAACACTTTCAAAAACGCAGTTGAATTCAAGAATTTCGGCAATGTCCGTAAACACCGCAGGCGGCTTATCCGCAGGCAGTAAACAAGCCGTTTCAGGGTATACCGAACCGGAACAGGTAACCGAAAATTATGTTCAAGAATTTACATCGGTAGGTTATAAGCAAATCGAAGGTAAATCGGATGTTACGGTATCGCTTTTGGGAGTACAGACTATGGGCCTTAATGTTGTCGGCGATATTCTTTACAGAGTAGTCGACAGCGAGCCCACTTCCAAATACGCCGAAGGCGCCAGCCTTGATACAGAGGGTTGGATAAGCGTTGGCGCTGTGTCATCATTTACGGTTAAAAATGTAAAAGACGGACAGTATATCGAAATTGTTCAGATTTTACCTGAAAATGTTTATGCAACCGACGACGACGGTAAACTCACTGTAATCGGCACAAAAAATACATTGTTAAGATACAGCAATGTATCTGTAAGTATTGCCGAAATACCTTCATTTACGGTTTCGGGCAAAGTTACACCTGACAATATCAAGACCGATACTTCCAACACATCTCTTGTTTTGACAAATTGTGAAGACAAGGATATAATCTACAGAACAAATATTAAGCGGTCCGAAGATGCTTTAACCTACGCGTTTGAGGGGGTTATTCCGGGAACATATATCCTAAGTATTGATAGCTCTGACGGAAAAATCAAGGCAAACAGCATTATGGTAACGGTTAGCGATAAAGATGTTAATGCAGATATCGCAGTTGAAGTCATCGGCTTTGCTGTTACCGGTAATATTGTAAGCTACGGCAATTCAGACGATACAGTAACCGTAAGCTTGATTAGCGGGTCTGATGTAGTTGATTCTGTAGAAACGGCAGACGGCAGTTATTCTTTCGCAAATGTTTCAGCCGGCGTTTACACGCTGATAATCAGAAAGAAAAATCATGCAACACGCTCTTATGAAATAGCGGTTGAGGACGCTGATGTTGTTAAAGATGTCAAGATTTACCTGTTTGGTGATGTTAATGATGACGGAAAGGTAAATAATCTTGATAGATTGATTCTAACCAGATATCTTGCAAACTGGGTAGATTATCCGGAAGAATCAGTTGATCTAATAACCGCAGATGTCAATTGCGACGGCAGAGTTAACAATCTTGACAGGGTTATTCTTTCACGCTATCTTGCAAACTGGGTGGATTACCCGGAGCTGCCGCTTGTTTCATAAAAATGGGGGTTACGAATATGAAATTTTATTTAAAAATGATGTGCCTTGCAGTATCCTTTTGCCTCTTTATAAGTGGCTTTGCGCTCTCAGCTTATGCTGAGGGTGCGCCTACTGTTTGTGTTTCTAACGTTAAGGCAGCCTCCGGAGAAAACGTTGTTGTTTCTTTATCGGTTAAAAACAATCCGGGAATAGTTTCAATGACGCTTGATGTGGTTTACGATGATTCAATGCTGACCTTAAAAGAAATTACAGACAGGGGACTCCTCGGAACTGCAGGTCACAGTGATAATTTCACCTCTCCCTACCGCCTTTGTTGGACAAACGATACCGCAACCCAAAACTTCACAGTAAACGGCAAGCTTGTAGAGCTCACCTTCACGGTTAACGAAAATTCTGAAAACGGCACGGTTTATCCGATCTCTATTGAGTATTCACCCGAAGATCACTATATTTACGATAAGGATACCAACTGTATTAATTTTGCGGTTGAGTCGGGCTCAATTACCGTTGATAATTCAAATCCCGGTGAGAATTTAAATGCTGTTACTGTTCCTATAACGGATTTAAGCTATGAGATTAGCGGAACAGAGCTTTATATTACGGGATATAAAGGATTTGACTCGGATATTATTATTGATTCCTCTTATGAAATATCAGGGGAAACATATAGCGTTACCGTAATCAGTGAATCTGCGTTCGAGTCTAATACTGATATAAAAAGTCTTGTTCTTCCGGAGACATTGAGATCTGTAGAAAACTTTGCTTTTTATAATTGTACTTCCTTGAAATCAGTTAAAGTGTTAAGCAAGAATGTCACTATCGGTGAACGTGCATTTGGTTATTATTATATCACTCGCGGTAATGACGGTAAGGTAGAGGGCTTCAAGCTGACAGGCTATCGCGATACGACATCAGAGATATACGCAACCGAAAACGACATTGATTTTAAATTATTACCCGTTTTCGGCGACATAAACGGCGACGGAAGATTAAATGCGGATGACGCGGTCATTTTGAAAAAAGCACTTTTGTCAGGAACGCTTGATGAAGCCTTTGATCTCAATAAAGACAGTGCGGTGAATATTATAGACTTGGTCAAACTTAAAAGATTGATAGCCTACAAATAAGCCGCAAATCTAAATCCGTATTTCAGGGAGAAATCTCTGAAATACGGATTTTTTAACCCAAGCGTCGCATTTTGCGGCACGCTGTACAAAAAAGAAATAAATCCTGCGTGGTACCGAACAAAACGCGCATAAAATCGCGCCTGCCGTGCGGCACTCGTACAATATTTACCGTTTCGCTCTGTACATGGTACCTGTGTCTACAGCAATTTTATGCATAATTGACGGAGCTGTTTCTTTGCAGGTCTTGCAATTCTTATATGTATGACATTAACGCTCGGAGTGTGCGTGTTGCCTTTATCAGCTGAAAATAACGCGCAATTACACGACGATATGACAGACCGGAGCAAGGTCTCTGCCCATAGCGAAAACCGGGATATATTTGAAAGCCACGCCGAAACGGGCTTAAGCGTAGCCGGCAAAACCGACGGCGAGGACGGCTATATAAGCTATAAGGTCTACGATTCGGTAATGTTAAAAATCGAATGCTTTTAAAAATCAAAAAGCAGTAATCAATAAGTGCCGCTTTGTCTTAAAAAGGCATAAAAAGCGAAGAAAAATCATACAATTAACCAGTGAGAGAGCGTGTAAGACGCTTTAAGGGGAGTTGATTGTATGAAAGAGGCGACACAGGACAGGGCGGAGATACTGGGCGAATACATACTCGATACGGGCGCTACCGTCCGCGCAGCGGCAAAGGTTTTTAAAATAAGCAAATCTACCGTACATAAAGATGTTACCGAAAGGTTAAGACATGAAAATCCGCAGCTTTACAAGCAGGTGAAAAAGATTTTGGAGAAAAATAAGCAGGAGCGGCACATACGCGGCGGAATGGCAACCAAAAGAAAATATAAAGGCGAATGATCAATGCGAAGGAGCGTGCCCGGACGGCAGAATGAATGCCGATTGGGTACGCTTTTTAATTAATGCCTGCTGAACAATTCAAAAGTACCTTAACCAAGCATGTAGGTGT
>OLSX01001108.1_pt1 | contig 26398 bp, 35 predicted proteins | sample 1673141 | NCBI WGS metagenome assembly OLSX01 (sample SAMEA3136759, study PRJEB25190) | human gut metagenome | biome: human gut; feature: human-associated habitat; material: faeces | place: Austria | collected 2013
CTTGTTTTTCTGTCCACGCCATCAATAAATTTACAATCTTTATATTCATCCTTAAATCGTTTCGCAAACTGTGCTTCAATCGTAAAATCCATTTCTTGTTTGGCTGTATACCAAAATTCATCGATAACCATATCTAAATCGACGACACTTGAAACAATATCAGATAGATTTAATATTTTTACAGCTTTTCTTAATAATGCGACATCACGTTCCATCCACTCATAAATTTTTGGTCGTTGAATCTTTAAAACAACTCTTTCTTTTGTCTTTAGAGTTGCTGCATGTACTTGCGCTATGGATGCTGAACCAAGACAGACTTCATCAATACTTTCAAATTCTTCATCAAACAAATCACCATAAGTATCTTTGATAATTTGTTGAATTGTTGAAAAAGGCATTGGTGTTACTTGTGAGCGAAGTTTCATCAATTCTTTACAATAGCGCTGAGAAAATAAATCCTGTCTTGTTGACATAATTTGGCCAATCTTTACGAAGGTTGGTCCCAAATCTTCAAGAATCATACGAAACTTAACGGGATCCATTCCCTTTTGAATGTGGTGCTTTCTAAGTATTGAAACAATCTGGGCAAATCTAGCACTTGTTGACATCGTTTTTGTATCACTCATTTTTTCACATCCTGTCTTCTATGTAAAGGTGTATTGGTCACTTTACTATTTTTTAATACCTTACGTGTATTGGATTTCTTTTTATCTTCCACAAGAATCATTTTCAACAAACGACTCCAATCTTTATTATTTTTCATAACAGTATTTTAACATACTTGTTAAGAATCAAAAAGAAACAGTATAAACTGTTCCTTAATAGTAATCATCGACCAATGTAATTTTATCTTTTAAAGCCTTACCATAACGAATACTTATATGAATTTCATTATTTTTCGCATAATATTCATCATAGGATTTTGTTCGAAACGTGTTAAATAATGTTTGAAAATCCTTTGACATCTCATAATCATCCATCTGCAAATCCAATTGATCTTCATCCTGTACAATATGAAGCATTTTAGGATATGTGATTACCAACACATCATCTTGTAACTTATCATCTTCGACCATTTCATCCACAACGACACGCACATCGCCTACAGAACTTAAATACGTCTTTGTATATAAGCGAGCGCTATTTGGCATTGAAGTTGTCATTGTCTGTGTTTCTTGAGACAAATCCATTTGATGGGGACTAATTTGACTGAATTCATATACAAAGGTTCCGACACCAAACACAAATAATAAGATTGAAGCAACGAGTAATACACCTAATTTACGCATTTGTATCCACCTTCTTTGGCCATGCACGAAATAACATCAATAGAATAGCCAAGCTTCCTAGTACAAAGGCAATATCTATACAATAGAGGCCTAAACTGGTTGTGGCATACATCATACTTACGTAAATCATCACAACAAAACCGATACCACTACCAATCAATATGCATGAAACTGGAATCATTGCGAAAACGAGTATCATCTTTAATATATCCGATTCAACATGACGCACTTTTCTTTCATGATATAATGGGCGATCTGGTGTTGGAGGCAAATCATTTGATTTGATATTGTCATTCCACGTTTCCTTAATATCATCCATCACACCTACATGATTTGCGTGTAAACGATAGCGCTCTACTCTTTTGGTCATGACCTTCACAAAGAAATAAATCGCAATACATACATATAGAAGACGACATAAACTTAACATAAAGTCTGTAATCGCATAGAATCCTGCAAAGAAAGAGAAAATCATAGACAACACAATTCGACATAATAGATCTACCACAATCAGTTTTCCAATCCACAAAATCAATACAAGTACAAATGCATCGAATATGATGTGAAAGATTTCATTCATCGAAAAATTTCCTAGTTTAGAAAACATTCCCTCCAACTTCGCATATACCTTATCAATTGTTTTGTCAGCTTTACTTGATAATGGATCCATCGAATCTGTATTGATTTTATAGGCAGACAAAATCTCTTTAGCCAATTCATCCACATCTCCAAAGCCGGCTACTGCCTCTTCTTCTGATACGCCACTTGCGATCTTGTCATCAATATAGGTTCCATATTCTAGGATAATATCTTCTTTTTCTTTATCATTGATCAATGATAATTTTTGATTCAAAAGATCTAAAAATTCACTTTTTAACATTTTATTTCACTCCCTTCAGATATGTATTTACACTCTCTGAAAAATTGGTCCATTCTTCTAATAAAGCCTCATATCTTGCAAGTCCTAGACTTGTGATATGATAATACTTTCTTGGAGGGCCTTCTGTTGATTCTTTTAAATAAGATTCTAATAAATGATCATTCGATAAACGCTTCAGTAAAGGATAAATCGTTCCTTCATTCACTTGAATCACTTCATTAATTCTAGATACAAGTTGATATCCATATAGATCATCGGCCACAATTGCCTTTAATACAATCAACTCTAAGACGCCCTTTTTAAATTGAGTATTCATGCGCAACACCCTTACTCTTTCCTATCAAAGATGGTTGAAACACATCCACATACATCTTTTCTAAAGGATTTAATGATAAACCTTTGCTGGATTGAATATATTTAAAATCTTGATTCACAAGCTTATTTTTATATTTTAATTTTAGTTCATAAGCTTCATTATGTTCAACAGCGCCTACACCTATCACTTGAACGCACATAAATAATTTAGAAGCTTTAGTCAATCCCATTATCTTTCCATTGCGAATCCATCCACAAAAATATACAGGAATATTCTGAAAGGAATAACCTGAAATATGATGGATAGAAATAACGGGAAGATTGTATTTTTTACCTAAACATTGTGCTAATTCTTTTGTAGCTCCATGTTTAGAGCAATATATAACAGCTCTTGGTTGCATTTTATCACCTCTTCACTATTATGATATACACACTACCTTGGATTGTCAAGTACTGTGTAATACGTATTTAATTTAGATGAATTTAACATTCAATATTCACTTTATTTTAAAATATCCATCTGTTAAATATTGTAGTAGAATATAAGTGATAAATTTCTTTTATATAAAGTTTTAAAGCAAACATCACAATGAACGCAACACTTTATATTTATTCAATAATATAAATATATCGCATAGCTTATAAGATGTTTATATTGCATCTAATCGTACAATAATAGGTATAAATATATGTGATTAATTTAACAAATTAATCATTGACACCCAATTACGGTTTTGCTAAGATAGGTTTACCTTAACGGATATGTTAAGTAATCAGTTAACTCGGTCTTAGTCGGAACCCCCAGTATAAGGGATAAGGTTGTGACTAAGGCCTTTTTTCATTTGGAAAGGATATAAAAAATGAATCATAACGATGGAATTAAAACGCTATTCTTGTTGATGGTGGTTTTTACAGAAGAAGAGCTTATGCATGTCTAGGTGACTTAACCCCAAAAGAAAGAGCTGATGAATTAGATGTATATTGTAGAAGACATTTAACTGAACGTATCAATGGAGAAAAAGTAAATCATTCACTATATAGAATATTCTATTACGACTGTGAACCTGTGGATAAAACAATATATAATCCATTTACGAAATCAAATGTAAATTTAGGTAAGTCTCCAACTTATGAATGGACAAATGCCTTCTTTGAAGAACTAAAGAAAAAACGTAAATTTGCGATTCGATTAGGACAACTTGCTGTTCAACAAGCAAACTATAATCTTTCCCAAAAAGCTTTTAAAAAGTTGTGTAACGGTACTCTTAATTTTTCTGATTTATCTGAATCAGATATAATCCTAAATATTGACCAAAAAGGAGTTGATATGAAGATTGGTTTAGTGACTTCATCTGAATTCTCATGGTTAACCTTTTTCGCTACAAGGGTACTATCACTGATTTTAAAGTTTACTAGAATTCCTTGTCCATGAGACCTCCCGGGGTAAGACATGGGTCCTATTTCTTTCACAACGTCTTGATTTACTGTCTTGGGTTTACGTTTACCTTTTGGACTTCGATTTGTAGTGCAATCTCATCCAATCTTATATATTTTAGCTATATAATATATCACACATTAAAAAATCAATTAAATGTTAAACGTCAATCATAAAATAATGTAAAGTTATACTATACACTAAATTCCTTTATCCAATCACCGAAAGATAGCAATTGATATCCCTGAAAAACCAAAGTACCTTCCATACCAACGTCTACAACATTATATTCAAATACACTAACTTCAAATGTTTTCATTCCCTCTTCAGTCATAAAAATCAATTCATAAAAAGCTTCTGGGTTTGGCACTTTTCCAGGAATAGCAAAATACTCACCCTCTTTTTTTTCAATTAATTTTGCAGATATCGATTCTTTTCTAAATTTATTTCTTGTATACCTTAGCATATTCATTTCTCAAAATATGTATAAATTAGTTAATTAAGCAAAGTAATCTACACATACTTTTTCCTTTCTGGTTTAAAATTTATCGGATTTTTATTAATCCACTATCAATAGCTCATAAGTATTTGCAAAAGCGAATAATTGATAATGCACTTTTACAGTTACCGGTTGAACCTCATTAACAATATCCTGATCATATATATTCATGAGTTACCTTGTTACCATCTATATTCTCAGTATGATAAAGCTCAATAAGTGTTTCCTCTAACTTTGTTCCAACCTTGATATTTGCTGGTTCGTTGAATGAATGGAAGATTATATTGCTTTCTTTTTCATAGGCTTATCCTCACAAAAGCGTTATAAGAATATATAGAACAATTAGAATTAAAAGACCCATTCCAATCTTTTTCTTATCATTCTTGGCATAAACTAAGTTATATACTTCAAAGGTCCAGAATCCAAATTGAAATGTATACTTCGTAAAATAGTAGATCAAGAAACATACAATCAATGATCCTATACAAATCATCCCTTTAGAATATTCCAACATAGATTTATGTCCTTGATTCAATGCCTCATTATCCCTATTCAATTTATCAATGATTTCCCTCTGTTTATCATTCATGAGCATTACCATACTTTCTTTTTAACCATGGATAAATAATCAATATACAAACACTTATAATACCTGCAAGTACATATTGTTCGATTGGTTGTTTATGAAATCCTAACAATCTTCTTAAAAGTTGAAACAACCAATAACCATTCACTACCCACTTCACCCAACTATTAGATTTCATTTCCATAGTATCAGTTTTTATATCTCTACAGATTCTTTTAAATTCAAATAAACTTCAGCTCTTGTTGCTTCTGGATAAGGTAGTACAAATAGAATTCCAATTCCACAACAAATTAAACCTAGAATGATCCATCCGATAAATGATAAATCTAAGACAAATAGATCCATCTTTTGTCCAGTCGTCATTTGTTTGGACAAAGAGAAGGCTTCATCAGCCGAAAGATTTGGATTTTCTGCCAATAGATATGGAATCATAGAATATTCGTAAGCCTTAACAAATCCAGGAATTATGAATAGTAACAACCATAGTAGGGTTTTTAAATCCATTAAAAACATGATTTTTACAACATTTAAATAATTACCCTTGAACCCTTTAAAGATTTCACCAAGTTCAGGATTCTCATCATGATTCTTAATAAAATATCCATTTTTTCCAACTACGATGACATTACCAATAAAGATTGTATAGAGTATTCCAAGAATACTGGCAACAGAAATAAATGAATAAAATATATATTGAAAATTGGATGAATAAAATATTGGTTGGGCATCATAAGAAAGATTGTTTGATGCAAAATCTTGTACCCTTTCAATAATCGTTGTTTTTTCACCTGTCAATATTGATGCAATCAACGTAACCACAAACATCTTCCAATAATTTCGTTTCATGATTTGTTTGGCTTGTTCTTTAACTTGTTGTCGATTCCACATATTTATTCACCCAACTTTCTTTAGACATGCAATCTCTTTTCTAATTCCTTCAATATTGCATTTGCTTCTTTAACATCATTTAAATACTTATCACTATTAAATAACACTTTTTCCTTGGAAATATATATTGGTAATACACTATTATCTTTTAGAACAACTTTAATACCAACATACATCATTAGTTCTACTGCACCAGCCATAAATGTAGCTCCACCTAAAATTGTATGTGTAAATGGTTTCGTTTTACCTTTGAAATTTGCATCTTCATTTTGAATAGAACACTTTTGAATATCATTATATAAACAACTCGCTCCACCATTTACTTCTAATCTTTTTTCTTCATCATGAAATTTCACACACATTTTTAATCATCTCCTCTATCTTCTTTGCAATCTTACGATCTTGTATGTACTGATCTGTATTGACCATTGTCTTTTCTTTTGACACATAAATAGCTAATACAGTTTCATTCTTTAAAACAATCTTTACTCCAACATACAAATATGGGTCTTGTAATAAACCAGATGGTAATGGTCCACCTGGAAGTACAGCTGTAAATGGAATCCCTTTTCCCTTATATTTTGCCTTTTCATTTAAAACAGATACTCTTGTCACATCATCATAAGAGTATTTTCCTTGTGTTCCAGTAAGAATCTCAAATTGTTTACAAGAATCATCAAATTTAACATAATCATTTAAATCCATAAGTTTTTCCGCCTCACCATTTTGTAATTCATAAAATAGTTATTATACTTCTTCCATATACTTTGCCTTAAACGCAATACAACTTCTCTCTTTTCCAAACAATCCTTTGAATTCCACACGCCCAAGACCATATGCCCAGAATGTAACAGTTTGACCTTCTTTATAATCAAATTCTTTATTGAAATCAAGCACACAAACATAAGACTTATCATCAAAAATACTGATCATGTATCCTCTAAAATCTTTATCATCTACGCGAGCTATGATTTTTCCTGTATATGTCAATTTCTTTCCATACCACTTAGAATGTGTAACCTCCAAATCCGATTGATCTGGTGATTGTGACTCTGCTTTAAAGGATGCTTCATCCACTTCACTACATTCAACTAGAATCGAACTTTCTAATCCTCGGTATTCAACTGTAACCTCTGAAGTCTTTCCAGCTTCTAATGTGACAGGTTCTTTGACAGTCCATCCTTGTGTAATGAATTCTTTTGTACCATCCTCATAATAGGCCCATACACCAATCTTCGACTTATTATCAATTATTTCATTTGCTTCTGCAAAACCCGTATATAAGGCTGTCATATTCTCTAGCTTTTCCTGACTAGCCTCTACTTTTTCATTATTTGGTGTTATATTCGAACATCCACAAATCAAGAATACACTTAGCAATGCCGCTGCATACTTCTTCATAGGTCCACCTCCTATTCTATATTATCTTGTAGTCTTGGAAGCTTATTATCCATGATCCTACTTTGCATCTGGATATGTGTCTTCAAATTTATCAGCATATCGATTGTGCTTTTTATACTTGAAGAACATAACGACTAAGAAAACAACAGCTACTACACCTGATACGTAAACTAACCAATCTAATGTCATCTTACTATGTCCTCCTTTTCTAATTTCATATTAGCATGTCTGAAATCGTTTTCATACAGTTTTTTATTCATTTTCAACCAAACGTATCATTTGTTATTTTCTTACGTAAAATACATGAATCAATGAATCGTTCAATACTAAATTTCTATTCAAAAAAGACTGTTACACATTGCTGCAACAGCCCATCTTTTATATTGGATTCAATCCAATATGATTATATCCACAATTCCAAAATAATATAGATTACAACTCCAACTATAATACCAATTCCAATCTTCTTCTTATCATTCTTTGCGTAGATCAAATTAAAGATTTCAAATGATAAAAATCCAAGCAGAAAAAATATATTCTTCGTAAAATAGTAAATCAAGAAACACACCACAAATAAGCCTATACAAATCATTCCTTTAGAATATTCCACCATGGATTTATGTCCTTGATTTAAGGATTCATTATCCTTGTTCAATTTATCAATAATGTTTTTCTGTTTATCATTCATAATCATTACCTATATTTTCTTCGTAGCCAGATATAGAAAGCGAGTGCACAAATCACGATTATACCCGCAAGTCCATATTGCACTATTGCCTGTTTATCACCTAATACTCTTCCTAGAAATTGTGCAATTCCATAACTACATAATAAACATATAGCTACACACTTCATCCAAAAGCTAGATTCCTTCTTTTCTTTTGGAGTTGTATCCAACATGTCTTCATCTAAATATTTTTGAAGATCTTCATTCATATCTTCCTGTAATCTTTGAAGTCGATTCTTTTTCATATCACCACCTACGGAACAATGTTGTTTTTAAATAAGATACATGAAACGCAAATATTAAGAAGATGATCAACAATATGATTTCTCCATAATAGATATATTTTTCTTTGTATCTATAGTCATACAATGGTTTATCCAAATATACACGACCATCTACTTGTACTAATAATTGAGAATGTACTAAAGCTTCTATTGTATTATGATCAAATTTGGAAATCTCAATTGCCCTTTCTTCATTGAATATTCCATTCTTAATGAAATATCGAATGACTTTGAATTTATTTGCTAAATTGCTCATACGCATACACAAAAAATCCAATATCTGCAATACACATCATTGCTTGTAAGTAATCATGGATATACAACCCATAAGTAGCTCCACCTGCAAGTAGAACAACCATAGAAATGAATCCCCATTTAGGAAAGCTCATCTGAAACATGAACTCCATCACAAGTACTATGATGCATATTACGCCTATCCTCGGATTTATCCTCCCCTCTAGTTTTAAGAATTTGCTTAACCTCTTCTTCCGTCATTTCAACAGGAATCAACGGAATAAAAACATTCTTATTATTCTTTTTTCTCTGTCTCTTTTTCATAATCTTACTTTGCATCTGGATATGTGTCTTCAAATTTATCGGCATATCGATTGTGCTTTTTATACTTGAAGAACATAACGACTAAGAAAACAACAGCTACTACACCTAATACGTAAACTAACCAATCTAATGACATCATATACTATGTCCTCCTTTTCTAATTTCATATTAACATGTCTGTAATCGTTTTCATACTACTTTTATTTCATTATCAATCAAACTTGTTTATATCACATTACTTAAACAAGTTTTATTTTACTTTTTCAAACAATCTATGTATTAGACATCGATAATGTCAATTAAGATGATATGGTTGGCTTGAACGAGGGCTCGAATATGAACAAGAACATAATGGGGTATTTTAAATCTATCCAAACGTTTATTAGAAGTTTATTCTATAAAAAACAAGAACAAACAAAACAAAATAAGTGTACACTCCAACAGGAGAAATATTTAAAAATTGGTGCGAATATTTGTAATATTGGATTTAAATCCAAACATGCCTATGAAGATTGGCAAGAAGATATTTTTAATCAGATATCTGTTGGTGATTTAGTATATTGCACAATGCCAGTTACAGATAAAGCTTTAAAAGCCATTCCTGAAGGACACACCACAAGGCCTTTCTTGATTGTGAATAAAGGAAAGGATGAACTTTTTGGATATGCATGTGCGACACATCCTAAACAATTAAGATCTTACGAGAAACATATATTTATCAATGAAGTATATGATTCTCAAAACGCTCGATACAAAGATTCTGTTGTGCAATTTGATTGTGCTTATGTCATTCCAATTGCACATATCCAATATATCTATAAAGAATTGGATGAATATTGTGTACGCCAAATTGCCAGAGAATTAAAAGCCTATGCCAATATTCGTAGAAAAGCTATATTAAATTTTGATATGGAAATACCCATTCATAAAGGTGATATCTTTAAAATCAATAAGTCTTATTATTACTTTAATGAGAAAGTAGATAATAAATACGAAATGTATAAGTGTATAAATGGTGGTGATTTAACCGATTCTAAATATTTTAGATTCAAAAGTATCCCACGCTCTATAGATTTCTCTAATACATCTACATTTGAAGATTTAGATATTAACACATTGATTGAAGTATCTTGCACTTGTCGAAATGATTGGGTAAATAAACAATTGAATAAACCTAAGCCAAAAGAAAAGAAGAAACAATACGAACGTAAATTAACACCTGGAACCATTATTTTTGAAGAACCATGGATCATCTACTTATTTGATTGTGATAACACATCTTATGGTATTGACTACCACAAATTTAAAAATCACACATGTGAACTTGTTGAATTTAAACTCGATATAGATAAAGCTACTCATATTGTATTTACCGAACAACAATGTGCTTCAATCTATAAAGCTTTGATCGAACAAAATGATACTCATTCAGATTATTTAAAGAAACGTTTAAATTCCATTGAAAACACAATGCTTCTACCTTATGAATTAGAATATCCAGTAGGAACCATTCTAGAAAGTCGTTTTGATGAAATTAAATATGTCTATCTATATACCTACAATAAGAAAAAGTTTGGTTTAAAAATCAATTCTAAAAATCATAAAAACAAAGTTGTTCCAATCCATGTCAAAGAATTAGATGTTGTAGATCAATTACGATTTGAATGCATGAAAGAAGAGTTAAAGATTGTTCAAAAAAACGCTCTGGATTTTGTACGAAACATTTTAAGGGACATCGATCAAAATTTAATCAATCATGATTTGGAACATTCTATTTCATTTAGTCAAAAATATCCAGTCGGCACTGTACTATCTTGCACATACAATGAATCTGAAGAATATATGTATTTATATACAATTAATAATATACACTATGCGATTTATTTAGAGGATGCATGTGAAGGTGTTTATATTGTTGAGCCAATTATCCTATATGACTACAAACCAAATGGGGAATTGGTCGATGAAGATACGAAAGAGATATTAACAGGCATCTTAGAAACAACGCAAAGACTAAATATCTATAATTGTACAAAAGCATTATTAGAACAACTTTAAACAAAAGGAGTAAAAGAAAAAGCAGTTTAACGACTGCTTTCTTTCATATATTCAAAATATTCTCTACCTACTTTATTCTTCTGCCAGTTTTGTAAGATCTTGAAACCAGGATATGAGAAGATGACCTCACATAGTGTTTCTACAATCATACCTGTAAAGGCACACACAACACATTGTACCAATGTCCATCCAAAAAATTGATGTGACACGATCAATGCGAATGTTAGATTGTCGCAAAACTGACCAATACCAGTAGATACATAAGAGCGGAATGCATACGATTTAAAGTTGCTGTTGTTGTTAGAAATCTTACCTAACATGGAATTCGTATAGTTATTCACAATGGCAGAAACAATAAACGCAATTGTGCTTCCAAATAGTACATACCAAGTACCACCAATTGTTCCGTCTAATGCCCCATTAATAATGGCTTCTGATCCTTCTACATAGGATTCACCCCATACCCCAGGAATCTTTGATGCTAAGAAAAAGACTAGGCACATACCTAAATTCACCAACACCGCTACAAGTGATGCTTGTGTTGCAGCTTTAGGACCAAAATGTTTTGTGATGACATCCATACATAAGAATGAAAGCCAGCTTACCACAATTCCACAATCTAGTGCCATAAAGCTAAATGGCAAGTTAATACTTTTGTTTGCCAAAAGATTCATAGTGATGACCGAAACAATAAAAAGTGTCATCGTAAGTGAAGGTATACTTCTTAGTAATACACTCACTTCTTTAACTTCCGTTTTAATTCTATTCATTTTTTACCCTCCTGTTTTTTTAAAGATGGTTGGGAAGCAAAACATCTTTGTTCAAACCATATAAGTCTAATATGTTTTTAATTATTTGTCAAAGTTTGTATCACTTATGCTATGATTAATTCCGGTGATATATATGACTTTAAAACTATACGAACAAGAAGGCTACCAAACAACATTTCATGCCCACGTTGTTTCATGTATTAAAAAAAATGAATTATATGACATAATCTTGGATCAAACCCTTTTCTTTCCTGAAGAAGGTGGACAAACATGTGACAAAGGAACGTTGAATGCTATTGAAGTAGTGGATGTACAAATCATAAATGATGAAATTCATCATTATACGCACTCTGCATTAAATGGTGATGTACAAGGTATTATTGACTGGACTCATCGCTACACCAATATGCAACATCATACAGGAGAACACATTCTTTCTGGATTGATACACAAAGAATTTCATGTGGATAATGTTGGATTTCATTTAGGATACAATGAAATTACAGCTGATTATGCGATGGATTTAACTAATGATCAAATTAAAAGAATTGAAGCTTTAGTGAATTCTGTCATCTTTTCAAATAAACCTGTTAAAACCTATTACTTAGAGGATTATTCCAACGTTGAATATCGAGCTAAACTTGACTTAGCCAAACCACGCCTTGTTGAAATTGAAGATGTAGATTTATGCGCATGTTGCGCACCCCATGTAAAAAGTACGATTGAAGTGGGATTGTTTAAAATCATTAAATCGATGAAAATCAAAAAAGGCACACGCCTATTCTTCCTATGTGGAAAACTTGCCTATGAAGACTATGTCTTAAAACATGATCAGTCTATTCAAATCTCAAATCAATTGTCTTCAAGCATTGATGCTTTATCATCCAATGTACAACGCATATTAGATGATAATTATGCTTTGAAACAAAGAATCAAACAATTAAATAAAGAGATAATTGATTACTTAATTATCAAACATAAAGAAAACCAAATCGTTTTATGTGATGAACTCGATCGAGATACACAATTGTATTACTACAATAAGCTTGTATCTTTTAGCGACAACTATGTTTTACTTGTTTCTAAACAAAAAGATAATTATCGGTTCATGACAAATTCTAAAGACATATTCTTACAACTCAAAGAAAGACATCAAGTTCGTGGTGGAGGAAAAAATAATTTCTTTCAAGGAACGCTAGATACAGTCAATGAGCAGCTATTTGATTAGCTGCTCATAGTTTTTGTATTGCGAGTGTATTTAAAGCCTCTGAAATATCTTCTTTCGATAAACATACCATTCTATGATTGGCATCATAATAATCAAACTTTTTAATGAAGCTCATTAAATCACGATACTTCACAAGGCTGTCATTCATAAATACATACCACTCTTCTATCCCCTCAATTTGATTCAATACCACATAAGGCTCTATCGGAAGAATCGTTAGTATATCCGCTCCTAATGCATACATACCAATTCTTCTACCATGTGCATTATAGATTCTTGGCGTGGCATAATATGCATCCAAAGCTTGTTGATTATGTAGATATTGCCCAAACAAATCTAAATCGGTGCCAAAATCATTCAATTCATTTTCCCCAATTGAAATCGGATGAAGAATGCCAAAAATTTCAAAATACTTATAATCCGATAATTTACTCTTCAAGTCCATAAGTGCATCGGCACTCGTTCTTTTATCATACACCATCTGCAAATCGATATCCTTTATGTCCATTAGCCAATCGTCTTTCACGAATTCATCAGTATCCATATATTCACAATATACTTTTACTAAATAATAAAACAATTGAATTTCATCCATACTTGTAGGAAGACTTAAATTCAAACAAATATCATGATTTTGAATATAGATTTCAATCCCTCTTTGAAGATATTTGCGATCAAATAAGATCGTATGATCCCCTATCTGATTCGGAATTAATTGACAATTTTCATCCATAACCCCAAAAGATAAGTGAGACAGTTTAACTAAATCATCGATTATAAACTTTTTTCTACGAAAGAAACCCTTCTGCATAATACGAATATTCACAGACATACAAACACCCGCTCTCTACCAAAATCATACACTGAAACTAGCGCTTTTTATAGCTAAAACCATTTTTTCTTTTTAAAGTAAATCACTTCTAAAATAATGATCAATATACAAACTCCTATCACAATGAAATATCCATAGGAAGTATCTAATTCTGGCATAGCCTTAAAATTCATGCCATACCATCCAGTAATTAAAGTTAGTGGCATGAATATCGTTGTTACAATCGTTAAAAACTGCATGATTTGATTCTGACGCATCTCCACTTGTGTTTGATGCATTTCACGAAGCTGAATGGAATACTCTGCCAAACGATCCGTAACATTCGATAAACGTGTTAGTCTTTTCTCTAGTGTTTCAAAATGTGTATCATTATAAAATTCCTGCAAGTTTTGTACCACTTCAATCATCTGATCATAATACGAATCAAAAGCACTTATCGTTTTCCTCATTTCAAAGATTTGCGACTCATAATGAGATCCCGTATGAGACATTAACTGATCTTCTATTCTTTCAAGTTTCATTTCTAATTTTTGAAGAAACTCCATATCTTCTTGAATCAATATATTCATCAAATTTAGAATACATTCACTAGGCTTATTCCCTACAATCTTTTGTTTAAAAATATGTTCTGGATCACAAACCAAAAAATCACTATCATTCAATTCAAAACTAAACATCTTCTTATTCTTAGATTTTGATTTGGAAGGAACCCAAAAAGAACCCGAGAGCCGTTGATTCTCTTTATGCACTCTACAATAATGAATATGATTTAAACGCTTTTCATTTATTACCTCTATCTTCATAATTTCCCCCTTAAAAAAAGAATACACCATTTAGGCGTATTCTTATAGTTATTCAATTGGAATAAATTTATTTTCTTCAATCTGTTTAGGTGCTTCCTTAGGAACAACAATCTTCAATTCACCATTGTCAAAGGATGCCTTAACATCTTCCTGATGAATACCTTCACCAACATAGAAGCTTCTTGAATAAGATCCACTAACACGTTCTTTACGAACAACACGACCTTTTTCATCCTTGTCTTCTGTATTTGAACCATGTGTAGCAGTTACTTTCAAATATCCATCTTTCAATTCCATTTGGATATTTTCCTTTTTAACTCCAGGAAGTTCCATGCTCATTTCATAGTTTCCATCTTTTTCCACAATATCTGTCTTCATGACATCACTTGTAGTGTTTCCTGTAAAGAAATCATCAAATAAATCAAACATTGGATAGTACTTCATAAATATCGCCTCCTGATTACTAGATTATGAAATCTATCTTCAAGTTACGGGATATCTTTTGACTTATCTCTAACTTCAATTATCATTATAGTCACTTTTTTAGCACTGTCAAGATGTAAGTGCTAATTTTTTTTACAAAAAATTAGAGTGTGATTTCTCACACTCTATTTACCCATTTCATTCATAGAAATCATTGAGAAACTCAAAGATTCCAACACTTTAATTAAGGCATGTGCCGTGTCTAAACTTGTCATACAAGAAATGTTATTTTCTGCAGACACACGACGAATCAAGAATCCATCTTTACTTGTAGAATTATCTTTATTTGACATTGTGTTGATGACAAAGTTTACATGTCCATGACGAATAATATCCAATACCGATTCATTTCCATTATCCTCATTGACTTTGGCTGCTACATGTACAAATAAGCCATTATCTTCTAAGAATTTAGCTGTACCCTTCGTCGCATAAATTCCATATCCAATGTTATAAAAACGTTTTGCGATTTCTAAAGCATCCTGTTTATTATCATCATCAATGGTTAGTAATACACTTCCATGTAAAGGAATATTAATTCCAGAAGCTACTAAAGCTTTGTACAATGCTTTTTCTAAGTTTACATCACTACCTAAAGCCTCACCTGTAGACTTCATTTCAGGTCCTAACACTGTATCTACACTACGTAATTTTGCAAATGAGAATACTGGTGCTTTGACAAATACTCTTTCTTTATCTTCAGGATGATATCCAGGTGTTAAGCCTTGATCTTCAATACTTTCACCTAATACACACTTAGTCGCAATTTGAGACATAGGAACACCTGTAATCTTAGATAAGAATGGTACAGTACGAGAGGAACGTGGGTTTACCTCTAATACATATACATTGTTTTCTTTATCTACAATAAACTGAATGTTGTATAAACCAACAAATTCAAAGCCTTCACCAATTCTTGTTCCATAATCAATGATTGTTTCTTTCACCTTCTCATTGATGATCTGTGTAGGATATACACTAATTGAGTCACCAGAGTGAATACCCGCACGTTCAATATGCTCCATTACACCTGGAATATATACATTCTTTCCGTCCGCAATCGCATCAATTTCTAGTTCTTTACCAACAATGTATTTATCAACTAAGATTGGTGCATCATGACTGATTTCCTTTACGGCTGTTGCCATATATACTCTTAATTCATCATCATTATGTACGATTTCCATTGCACGACCACCCAATACATAACTTGGACGTACTAGTACTGGATAACCAATCTTATTAGCGATTACTAGTGATTCTTCAACAGTGACTGCAGTTTCACCTTGTGGTTGAGGAATATTCAATTTATGTAACATTGCCTCAAATTCATGACGGTCTTCCGCTAAATCAATAGAGTGTAGTGAAGTACCTAGAATCTTAACTCCATGTTCTACTAATGAATCGGCTAAGTTGATCGCTGTTTGTCCACCAAATTGTACAATAACACCCAATGGTTTTTCTAAATCAATAACGTGCATTACATCTTCTGTTGTTAGTGGTTCAAAATACAATTTGTCACTTATTGAGAAATCTGTTGATACAGTTTCTGGGTTGTTGTTGATAACGATAGCTTCATAGCCTTCTTCACGCAAAGTCTGTACACAATGTACTGTCGCATAATCAAATTCAACACCCTGTCCGATACGGATTGGTCCAGAACCTAATACAACGATTTTTTTACGATCTGTACGTTCAGATTCATTTTTATTATCATAACTTGAGTAGAAGTATGGAGTTGCACTCTTGAATTCACCAGCACAAGTATCTACCATTTTATAAACTGGAATGATTCCATTTTCTTTACGTAAATTATATAAATCGAATTCTTTCATATCCCAGTTACGCGCAATGTAGCTATCTGAGAATCCATATTTCTTTAATTTACGCAATACGGTAATGTCCTTAACGTTTTCCATCATCAACTTTTCTAAGCTGATAATTCTTAACAAGTGGCACAAGAAGAAATTATCCATCTTCGTTACATTATGAATTGTCTCCATATCATATCCATCACGAAGCCATTGTGTAACAGCGAAGATTCTTTCATCATCACACTTTTTGATTTTTTCAAGTAATTCTTCTTTAGATAATCCAACCAATTCTTTTTTATAGATATGATCCACTTTCATTTCTAAAGAACGAACAGCCTTCAAGAAAGATTCCTCAAAGTTACGTCCAATCGACATAATTTCACCCGTCGCCTTCATCTGTGTTCCTAAATGACGATCTGCATTAGGGAACTTATCAAATGGGAAACGTGCAAACTTAGTTACAATATAGTCTAATGCAGGTTCAAAACATGCATAACTTGTTTTAGTGATTGGGTTGATAATCTCATCCAAACCTAAGCCAACCGCTAATTTAGCACTAATCTTCGCAATTGGATAACCTGTTGCCTTACTTGCCAAGGCTGATGAACGAGATACACGAGGATTAACTTCGATGACATAATATTTGAAACTATCTGGATTCAATGCCAACTGAACGTTACATCCACCACAGATCTTCAATGCACGAATGATTTTTAAAGATGCATTACGAAGCATTTGATTTTCACGATCTGTCAAAGTTTGAACTGGCGCAACAACCGTACTGTCTCCAGTATGCACACCTACTGGATCAATATTTTCCATGTTACATACAACAATCGCATTATCTTTGGCATCGCGCATTACTTCATATTCAATTTCTTTATATCCTGCAATACTTTGTTCAATCAAACATTGATGAACTGGACTTGCCTTTAAACCTGAATCACAAATTTCACGAAGTTCAGCCTCATCATCGGCAAAACCTCCACCAGTTCCACCAAGTGTATAAGCTGGACGAACAACTAATGGATACCCTTCGCGATTTGCGAATTCAACAGCTTCTTCTACAGTATGAACAATCATACTTTCTGGTACTGGCTCATTGATTTCCTGCATTAAAGAACGGAACAATTCACGGTCTTCTGCACGGTTGATCGCATGTAAGTCTGTACCTAAAATTTCTACACCAAACTCATCCAAAATTCCATCTTCATGTAATTCTACAACTAAGTTTAATCCGGTTTGTCCACCTAATGATCCTAAAATGGCATCTGGTCTTTCTTTATAGATAACACGTTTTGCGAAGTCTACTGTTAAAGGTTCAATATAAACACGATCCGCAATCGCTGTATCTGTCATGATTGTAGCAGGGTTAGAGTTAATTAAGATAACTTCATATCCTTCTTCACGAAGAGATTGACATGCTTGGCTTCCAGCATAATCGAATTCAGCAGCCTGACCAATGATAATTGGGCCAGAACCGATAACTAAGATTTTTTTGATATCTGTACGTTTAGGCATTTTTATTCTCCTCCATTAATTCAATAAATTGATCAAACAAGTAACGAGAATCTTCTGGTCCTGCACTTGCTTCTGGGTGATATTGCACCGCAAAACAAGGATAGTCTTTATGACGAACACCTTCACAACTCTTATCATTTAATGCTTGGTGTGTCATTTCCAAACGAGTATCCTTCAAGCTATCAATATCTACCGCAAAACCATGGTTTTGAGAAGTAATTTCCACTTTACCAGTTGATAAATTAACAACTGGATGGTTAGCACCACGGTGTCCAAACTTTAATTTATATGTTTTTGCACCACAAGCTAAAGAAATCAACTGGTGACCTAAACAAATTCCAAATACGACAGTCTGAGGAATCAATTCCTTGATAGTCTCGATTGCGACTTGTACATCCGTTGGATCTCCAGGCCCATTTGACAACATAACGCCATCTGGGCAATATGACATAATTGTATTTGCTGGTGTATCATATGGAACTACTACTAAATCGCATCCACGCTTTGATAGCTCACGAACAATACCTAATTTTGCTCCAAAATCCATCAATACAACTTTCTTTCCACGATTTGGGATTGGGAATACCTTATTTGTAGAAACACGAGCCACTTGATCATGTAAAAAATCAGCTGCTTTTAAGCCTGCAACAATCGCATCCACATCGGCATCCACATCAGCCATAACAGCCTTCATTGTACCTACATTACGAATCTTCATTGTGATTTCACGTGTATCAATATCATAAATACCTGGAATATTTTCTCTTTTTAAGAAATCATCCAAAGTTTCCTGGCTTCTAAAATTACTTGGGAATTCACAATAATCTTTAATTACAAATCCAAATACACATGGAACCATGCTTTCATTATCATCACGATTGATTCCATAGTTTCCAATCAATGGATATGTCATCATTACAATCTGACCACAATATGAATTATCTGTTAAAATCTCTTGATAACCCGTCATTGAAGTATTAAATACCAATTCACCGATTTGGAAGTTGTCACTACCAAATGCAGTTCCACGATATACACTTCCATCTTCTAAAATTAAAAGTCTTTCCATAATTTGTCCTTTCTTTTATTTACTCAAAAAAAAGATTAGCAAATAAACGCATTGCCAATCTTTAAATGGAACTATTAAAAAGTATAGCACTACGAAGAATACTATTCATCTCGATCACTGACGTTTTTTTCACAAACAAAGCTGGATTCTTGATCATACGTATCCTCCTTTTGAAAAAAATACTATATTTTTCCTGCTTACTATGCTACCACAAATCATAAAAATTTCAATAAAAAAGTGTAAAAACAAGATGTGATTTCTCACACCTTATTTTGACATAGTTGCTTCAATTTCCTTATATGTTTCAACTGGGTTAGCACTCTTCGTAATTGAACGACCAACTACGATATAATCACAGCCTTGTTCTTTCGCAAATGCAGGAGTTGCAACACGCTTTTGATCATCCTTAGAATCACTTGCCAAACGAATACCTGGAGTTACTGTTAAGAAGTCATCTCCACAAGCTTCATGAATTGCCTTAGCTTCATGAACTGAACATACAACACCGTCTAAGCCTGCTTCTTTCGCATTCTTAGCATATTTAATAACACAATCAATAACTTCACCAGGAATTCCCAATTCGTTATTCATAGCTTCTTTAGAAGTGCTTGTAAGCTGAGTTACACCAATACACATTGGGCGTTTTCCACCTTTAGCTCCTTCATTCAAGCCATCGATGGCAGCCTTCATCATCGCAATACCACCAGCACAGTGTACATTGACAATATCTACACCTAAGTTTGCTAAGTTTTTCATTCCACCCTTAACTGTGTTAGGAATGTCATGCAATTTCAAGTCTAAGAAAATGTGGTGACCCATTTCCTTCACTGTTTTTACCATTTCTAAACCACACGCATATGTTAATTCCATACCAATCTTTACATATACAGGTTCATCAAATTGTTTTAAGAAATCTACAACTTCTTCTTTACTAGAAAAATCTAGTGCTACAATTGTCTTACTCATTATTTAAAACTCCTTCCAACTGCTTCTTCAATATTCTTATATCCATATTTCTTTAATACTTTTGGAAGATCCTCAATGATTTTTGGACATACATAAGGATCCACAAAGTTTTGAGCACCCACTTCAACAGCACTTGCCCCCGCATTTAAGAATTCCAATACATCCTCTGCACAAGTAATTCCACCAACACCAATGATTGGAATATTTACGGCCTGTGCTACTTGATATACCATTCTTAAGGCAACTGGTTTAATGGCAGGGCCTGAAAGACCACCTGTTACATTCGCAAGTAATGGTTTTCCCGTTTTTAAATTAATACGCATACCCATTAAAGTATTGATCAATACAATACCATCTGCACCGGCTTCTTCAACGGCTTTGGCAATTTCTACAATATCCGTTACATTAGGTGATAATTTCACATATACAGGTTTTGTAGCTGCTTCCTTACAAATCTTAGTCACATGTGCTGCTAGTTCAGGCTTTGTACCCAAACCAATACCACCATGTTTTACATTAGGACAAGAAATATTTAATTCATAAGCCTTAATAACAGGCTGATCATTCAATTTCTTGATAACTTCAACATAATCTTCTTCACATGCACCAGCAACATTGGCCATGATTTCTGTATCATACTGTGCAAGGAATGGAAGTTCATTTTTAATAATAGAATCTACACCCTTATTTTGTAAACCAATCGCATTCAACATCCCCATAGGTGTTTCAGCAATTCTAGGTGTAGGATTTCCAAAACGCTCTTGCGGCGTAGCTGATTTGATGGCGATGCCACCTAATATACTCAAATCATATAGTTCGGCATATTCTTTTCCAAATCCAAAACATCCACTAGCTGGAATAATTGGATTTTTTAAATTCAATCCTGGTAGTTTTACTGAAATATCCATTATAAAGCCACCTTTCCCATCTCAAATACAGGACCATCCTTACATACACGTAATGAGTGTCCATCTACATCTTTCACAACACAACCCATGCAAGCACCTAGACCACAAGCCATACGAGCTTCTAATGAAATATATCCTTCACTATATTGTTCGTTAATGGCTTTTAACATAGGCAAAGGTCCGCAACTTAATACAAATTTACATGTTACATTGTTTTCTTTGATTGCATCCAATGCCGTACCCTTTGTTCCTAATGAACCATCCATTGTTGCGACATATACATCACACCCAAGTGACTTGAATTCATCCACATAGAATACACTATCTGCATCGTTTGCACCTAGAACAACTGTTACACGTGAATTTTTATTTAAATATTGTTTCGCTGTTTCATATAGTGGTGGTACACCAACACCGCCACCAATCAATAATACTTCTTCTTTGTCTTCAATTGGAAAACCATTTCCAAGTGGACCAAAGATATCTAATTTTCCTTCAAGTTCAGTCATTTTTAAAGTACCTTCTCCAAGCACTTTATAGATAATAACTAAAACATCTCCTCTAATTTCACTAATCGAGATAGGTCTACGCAAATAGAAACCTGGAACTGTGATTTCAATGAATTGACCAGGCTTAGCTGTTTTAGCTAAGTCTGTTTTCAATTCCATTTTCCAAATGTCTTTTGCGATTTCGACATTCGATAGAATACTCGCAAATTCTTGCATTTTATTTCCCCATTTCATTCATAGACATCATTGAAAAACTCAATGATTCTAAAACTTTCACTAAAACATGTGATGTATCTAAGCTTGTCATACAAGAAATATTATTTTCTGCAGACGCACGACGAATCAAGAATCCATCAGCACTTGTGTTCTTTTTATTTGACATTGTGTTAATAACAAAGTTTACACGTCCATTACGGATAATATCTAGAACGTTTTTACCATCTTCTGTTTCAATCTTACTAGTACGGTGAACATACAAACCTTCAGCTTTAAACATATCTACAGTACCCTTAGTCGCATAGATTCCATATCCGATATTTGCGAAGCGTTTCGCTAATTCTAGTGCTTCTTATTTATTCTCATCATCAATTGTCATTAATACATTTCCATGTTTTATCCTTTCCATACTGTTTTTCCATCTACAATGGTTTCTTTTATTTGTGCATTCACACTCCAACCATTAAATGGTGTATTTTTACCCATAGATTCAAATGTATCTATGTCGATCAAAGATTCATGTTCTAAATCTACTAAGACTAAATCGGCATTATATCCTTCTTTAATTTGTCCTACATTTTCTAAGCCAAAACGTTTAGCAGGTGCAGCCGACATCCAATTCACTAATTGAGCTAATGTCCAACGTTTTTGTCTATGCACAAATTCAGTGTATAGTAAGGCAAACGCGCTTTCTAATGAAACAATCCCAAATGGTGCTTTATCCATCGAACGTTTCTTTTCTTCATAAGTATGTGGTGCATGGTCATTGGCAATGCAATCCAATGTTCCATTTTCTAAGCCTTCAATTAAGGTCATACGATCTTCATGGCTTCTTAATGGTGGATTCATTTTCCAGTTAGGTCCAACTACATCTTTATCTTCTAATAATAAATGATGTACTGTAACTTCTGCACTTACATCCAATCCTGAAGTTTTCGCTTCTTTTAATGCTTCTACACTTTCTTTAGCTGAAATATGACAAGCATGATATGCATTTCCTACTTCTTTTGTGATCTCTAAATCACGAATCAATTGCGCACTTTCACAAGCGCTTGGAATTCCTAGCCAACCCTTTGATGTCACAACTTCACTATCATGTACGCAAGCACCTGGTCTACGATAGCTCATATCTTCTGTGTGGGCTACAATCATGCAGTCGTTTTCTTTTGCCTTTTCCATGGCTTCTTTCATGATTTCAGATGTAGCCACACCTACTCCATCATCACTAAACCAGCGAATTCCTAAATCTTTAATAGCTTTCATATCCACAACTTCTTTACTTGCTTCTTCTGAAGTGATGCAGGCATATGGATATGTATGTACGACAGATTCTTTTTCAATTAATTGTTGATAGTCTTTTATTGTATCCACATCATCTGGAAAAGGAATAACGTTTGGCATCGCAAATACAGAAGTAAATCCTCCATGTGCTGCTGCTAAACTGCCTGTATGAATTGTTTCTTTTTCAGTGTGTCCTGGTTCTCTAAAATGTACATGTACATCTACTAATCCTGGAATTACTGTAAGACCTGCTGCATCAATAACATCACAGTCTTTCACTATAGAATCATCAATCTGAATGATCTTTCCTTCATCAATTAAAATATCTTTCTTTTCTACATGATTGTCAATTAAAACTTGACCATCTTTAATTAAACGCATACTTATTTTTTCTCCTTGAATGGAGCTAAGCCAAATCCACGTTTAATAACGGCCTTTCTAACTAACATACCATTGTGCATTTGTTCAAAAATTCTCGATTTTTCTGCTTCTACTAAATCCGTATCAATTTCAACTCCACGGTTAACAGGAGCTGGATGCATTACGATAGCTTTGTCTTTCATTCTTGCATAACGCTCTTTTGTAAGACCATATTTTTCTAGATATTCACTATCTGTCATACCTGCCATTCCAGAACCTCTTTCTTTCTGAATACGAAGCATCATGACAACGTCTGCCCATTCGATGGCTTCATCAAAATCAATTGTTGGATAGCCTGGTCTTTCCCATTCTTTTGGTCCGGCAAAACGAACAGTCGACCCTAATCTTTCTAAGGCTTCTTTATCACTAGCAGCTACCCTTGAATGTAATATATCTCCACAGATTACTACATTTAAGCCTTCTAATGTACCAAATTCATTTTGCATAGTTAGTAAATCTAACAAGCATTGTGTTGGATGGTTTCCTGCACCATCTCCAGCATTTAAGATTGGAATATTGATATTTTCCAATTCTTTGAAATATTCATCTTGAGAATGACGGATCACCACCATGTCATACCCAATTGATTCAAATGTCTTTACTGTATCATAAAGAGTTTCTCCCTTTGTGACACTAGATGCTCCTGCCGCAAAATCGGCTACTTGGCATCCTAATTGGTGCTGTGCACTTTCGAATGAGAAATGTGTTCGAGTTGAAGCTTCAAAAAAAAGATTAGCAACCAATGCTTTCTGCATTGGTAATTGCCAATCTTTAAAGGAACTATTAAAAAATCTAGCATCATCAAGGATGCTATAGATATCTTCAACCGAAAGATCTCTCATGGATAATAACGAATTCTTGTTCATATAATCCTCCTTGTGACCTTAAAAAAATGGATTCAAAAAATCCCTTTTCAAATCCAATTTTTCTTTAATATATACTACCATAAATCATGGAATTTTCAACAATAAAATTCCGCAACACAAGCGCAAAAAATTCACAAAACAAATCGCCTTTTACTGTGTTTATTTGTTCCTATATAATTAAGCTATTTTTTAATTGCGATACACTCAATTTCTACCTTCGCATTCTTAGGTAATTTAGCCACTTCAAAACAACTTCTTGCAGGGAATGGTTCATTAAAATATTTAGCATATTCTTCATTCACTTTCGCAAAATCATTCATGTCAGATAAAAGCACTGTCGTTTTGACAATATCATCATATGTTAAGCCAGAAACTTCTAGTAATACACCAATATTTTCAAATACTTTTTTGGCTTGCCCAACTACATCTTCACTGACTAAATTTCCCTTAGTATCTGCACCTAATTGTCCAGATAAGAATACCAATTCTTCTGTTGCTATACCAGCTGAATATGGACCTAATGCCTTTGGTGCTTTAGCACTACTAATTGGTTGTTTCATAAGTAAGTTATCCTCCTAATCTAATAATTCTTTATCAATAATTTGGAAATTGGCACGATGAATATACAGAGCCTTTCCATCAATCATAAGCTTCGTCATTTTAGGTAAATTATCCGGAATTTTCCAATATACCTTATCTCCAGAATATGCGGCAATCGGCTGTCCTAGTTGGGATTTAATGACTACAATTCTTCCTTTACCAAACATATTCTTATACTTATTAATGAACCTTGCGACAGACGTATTGTCCGATATTTGTCCATGTGTATTTGAATCAATATCTTCTTGTGCAAAATCCACATCTGGCGTTAATCCCTTTTGTTCAAAAATACAAGTATCTCCACAAGACTCTATCTCTTTTCCATCCACTGTAATCGTAATTACACTTGATAATTCATATCCACGAACAACACTACCATTTTCATCATAAGAAGTAGTTTCTACGGCATTGCCTGTAATACTAATTTTATCTCCACTCGTCTCCATGACTTCACTGCCATAATTATCATACGTATATATCGTATATCCGTTACCTACTAAATTTCCCTTGATATCATTAAGAGCAGATTGAAACATGCTACAACCACTCAACAATAAACATAAACACACTACACTTACTCTTTTTATATTCTTATTCATATTTCCCCCGTTTTATAATGCATTTTCTAAGCTTTCATCAATAGTTTTAATTCCAAAATACCTTGTCCATCATTGTTTGATACATTTCAAGCTTTTTTTTCTCACTCCTTGTTTGATTCTTTTTTTATCCCTTCAACTTCCCATTTCTTTTCAGCTTCACACATTTCAATCTTCTCCTTTTCCACTAGTTTCTTTAAATCCAACCATTCCATATCCTGTATCAAACAACAAATCTCTTTACAAACTAGGAAAGCTTGTTTGCTGCATTCCAAGGCCTTTCTCCCGTATAAAATACTAGAACGTGCACCATGGGTAGTTTATCTTTTGTATTGTATATATAAGAAAAGAAGAGATTTTTTTCTCTTCATATCAATTACTTAATACTCGTTTTAAATTTTCAACAGATATTGAACAAACCTTAGAAATTTCATTGACACTCATTCCATTCCTTATCATCGTCTTGTACAAAAGAACCTGTCCTAGTTCTACACCCTGTTCAATTCCCTGTTCGATTCCTTGTTCGATTCCTTTTTTTATTCCTTCAGCTTCCCATTCTTTTGACTTTACTTCAAGCCATCTCTTTTCAGCTTCAC
>OLSX01001114.1_pt1 | contig 26329 bp, 9 predicted proteins | sample 1673141 | NCBI WGS metagenome assembly OLSX01 (sample SAMEA3136759, study PRJEB25190) | human gut metagenome | biome: human gut; feature: human-associated habitat; material: faeces | place: Austria | collected 2013
TCATTGGAATAAGTCTTATCGAACAGTTCCCTGAGCGGTGTTTTGTCCGTCAATGATATGCTGAGGATTTGCAAGACCTCGTAGGCCGAGCGTTTCAACTTCATATCGTGCTGGACAATCGCCACAAGGCAGTAGGCAGTAATAGCAGCCGCTATCTGTATTCTGACAGCGTTCTCGGTAGTTCCCCAGAACTTTTTGATCTTGAGGTGCTGCTTGAGCCACTTGAAGAACAGCTCTATCTGCCAACGGTTCTTGTAGAGGTCGGCTATCTGCTGGGCTGTCAACGCAGCCGTGTATTTGGCTGCAAAGTTACGAATTCAAGTCCGTTGACTCTAGAAACTGCTCATAAAAGACTTATTTTCAACGATTTCAAAGAACGATTAGTCCACTTTAACGGGACGGTAGTGTAATCTAAAAACAATTAAAAAGTAAAATTATGAAAAGAATGATGAGTCATTTATTCCATGTGGCTCTGATGCTTTTGGCTTTTACCTTTGCGAATCCTGTTATCAGCCATGCGCAACAGACAGCTGTTGCGTCATGGGTGTTCTCGGAGGGATGGGAAAGCTCAAGCAGCGGAACTGTTGTGACCTACACTCCGGATGGCAGCGGATGGCAGGCGATAAGCAATACCGCATGGAAAAGTAAACAACCGGTGTTTCTGCCGAACACATGTTCTGGAGTACGGACCAACTATAAGCTTTCGCTGAAGACAAGTGACGGCAAGTGGGAGGTAAAGCAAAGTAAGGACAGCTATGTCTTGCGTCTGAACACAGCTTCGATAGATAAATTTACACAAAAGGAAAACTATGGTGATGCCTCAACACATGACCAATATTTCGAAGTGAATTTCCCTACTGTAAACCTGAACAACGTGAAACTTAATTTCGCTATAGGCGACGGCTCAAGTAGCTCCACACATTTTGGTGTGGCGTATTCCGTTGATGGAGGGACGACATGGACAACACTTGATGACTATGTCAGCGGCAGTCATTGGAATAAATATAATGATGCTGTTTACTCTCTTGATGCCGACAATAAGGAGAATGTCATAGTGAGACTCTTTATTGTCAGTGCCACGAAGAATAGCAATTACAATCTGAAATATGTAAAGGTGCTTGCTGACGACAATGAAGCACCGGCATTCGTATCAAGCCGTCCAAAGGATAATGAGGATAATGTCGTGACAACAGGAACCATTGCTTTGAACTTTGACGAGAGTGTGCATGTGGCGGATGGGGCAGAGGCAACGCTTACGAATGCAAATACAAACAGTGTTGTCAAGCTTGCTCCAACAGTAAACGGCAATGTAATTCGTTTCAGCTATTCTGCTCTTGACAAAAGTGCGAAGTATAACTTTGAGCTACCGGCAAATACAGTAAGTGACCTTTCTGGAAATGTGCTTGCGAAAGCCTTGACGTTCAGTTTCATCACCGCCGATACCAATCCGATACCTGCTCCTACAATAGAAAGCAAGAATCATTTGTGGTACAACAAGCCAGCAGGCTATTGGGAAGAAGCTCTACCGTTGGGAAACGGTCGTCTTGGTGTTATGCACTCCGGTAGTGTCGCATGCGATACGCTCCAGCTCAACGAAGATACATTCTGGGACCAGGGACCGAACACGAACTATAATGCAAATGCTTTTGGAGTACTCAGAGAAGTACAGCAAGGCATCTTCAATAAAGATTATGCTTCGGTACAGAATCTTGCAGTTACGAACTGGATGTCGCAAGGCTCGCATGGAGCAAGTTATCGTGCAGCAGGTGTTGTCTTGCTTGGCTTCCCGGGACAGCGTTTCGATGATATGGAAAGTGCACAGACTTCGGATGCTGTTGATGCACAAGGCTATGTTCGCTATCTTGATATGAATACTGCAACAAGCAATGTGGAGTATCATGTGAAAGGTGTAGGGTATAAGCGTACAGTATTCACTTCTTTCAAGGATAATGTCACAGTGGTGCGTCTTGAAGCGGACCAGAAAGGTAAACTCGACTTCAATGTGGCTTATGCCGGTTGTAATAAGTCGAATATAGAGAAGCTCACGTCTAACGTCCTCTATGACGAGCATACTGTCAAGGCAACGATGGGACCGGCACGTGACAAGTGTGAGAATGTGGAAAACAAGCTCAACCTTTGTACTTATCTGCGTATTGTGGACACTGACGGCACTATTACAAACGACAATGTCAATATCTATGCTCAGGGAACAGTGGGAGCCGCTACAAATGCTCCGCGTCTTAATGTGACAGGTGCTACATACGCTACAATCATTATTTCGCAAGCCACTAATTTCAAGAAATATGATGATGTAAGCGGTGATGCAAGTGCATCAGCTCTTGCCTATCTGGAAGCTTACGAGAACAGCAAGAAAGATTATGTTACAACGCTTTCGGATCATGAATCTGTCTACAGGGCACAGTTTGACCGTGTGGACCTGACTCTTGCAGGTAATGCTACACAGGAGTCCAAGAACACGGAACAGCGTATAAAGGAGTTCCATAAGACTTCTGATCCTCAGTTGGCAGCCAACTACTTCCAGTTTGGACGTTACCTGCTCATATCTTCTTCACAACCAGGCACACAGCCAGCTAATCTGCAGGGCATCTGGAATCCTGATGCGCGTCAGTATCCGGCTTGGGATTCGAAATACACATCAAATATCAATGTTGAGATGAACTACTGGCCTGCAGAAGTCACAAATCTTGCAGAATGCCATGAGCCGTTTGTCGAGATGGTCAAGGATGTAAGTGTTACAGGTGCGGAAACAGCTAAGAAGATGTATGGCGCACGTGGATGGGCTTTACATCATAATACAGATATTTGGCGTACGACAGGTGCGGTAGACAATGGCACCGTAGGAGTATGGCCTACATGTAACGCATGGTTCTGCTCTCACCTTTGGGAGCGTTATCTCTTCTCTGGCGACAAGACATATCTTGCAGAGGTCTATCCTATAATGAAGGGAGCGGCAGAATTCTTCCAGGATTTTCTTGTGAAGGATCCGAATACAGGGTATATGGTTGTTTGTCCGAGCAACTCACCGGAGAATCATCCTGGTATAGGCTCTTATACCAAGCCTGACGGTAAAACTGCAAACATTGCCCTTTTCGGAGGAGTTGCCATGGATAACGAGATGGTCTATGACTTGTTGAAGAATACAGCTCTTGCAGCTCGTGCTCTTGATAAGGATGCGGATTTCGCAGATGCTCTTGATGCTCTGAAGGCACAGATTACTCCATGGAAGATTGGTCAATACGGACAGGTACAGGAATGGCAGGAAGACTGGGATAAAGAGAATTCGTCTCATCGTCATCTGTCTCATCTCTGGGGCGCTTATCCTGGCAATCAGGTTTCTCCATACGAAAACGCTACACTTTATCAGGCAGTACACAAGAGTCTTGTCGGACGTGGCGATGCTGCCCGCGGATGGTCGATGGGATGGAAGGAAGCCATGTGGGCACGTATGCTTGATGGAGACCATGCCATGAAGATTCTTAAGAACCAGCTTGTCCTGCTCGACCCTAATGTGACAATCGCTTCTTCCGACGGCGGCTCGTATGCAAATATGTTTGATGCCCATCCTCCATTCCAGATTGACGGAAACTTCGGAGCTACTGCAGCTATAGCAGAGATGCTTGTGCAGTCACATGCCGGCTTCTTGCATGTTCTTCCTGCATTGCCTACGGAATGGAAAGCCGGTGGCGAAGTGAAAGGACTGTGTGCCCGTGGCGGATTTGTGGTGACAGATATGAAATGGGTTGACGGCAAGATAGAGAAGCTTGCAGTGAAGTCTACTGTCGGCGGAAACTTACGTCTGCGTACTGCAACACCATTGACAAATGCCGATGGTACAGCTCTTTCTGTAGCAGAAGGCAATAATACCAATTCTTTGATGCAGCCTTACGGCATGCCGGAGCCTATAGTCAAGGATGCAAGTAAGATTCCTGCCACTACGCTTCCGGATACTTATCTCTATGATATTCCAACTAATGCAGGTGAGGAGATAACGCTTGTTGGAGGCCTTGCTACTATTGTTCCGGTATTAGGTCTTTCCAGAGAATCTGAAAAAGATAATGCTATATATAATCTTAACGGTCAGCGTGTTGGAGAAGGTTATCATGGCGTAGTTGTCGTTAAGGGAAAGAAATATGTTAAATCATTAGAGTCCCGTTAAAATTGGGACGAGTTTAATATTAATCAAATAGCCCCGGAATGAGGGGACCAAATTGCTCTTTGACATCATTGGAATAAGTCTTATCGAACAGTTCCCTGAGCGGTGTTTTGTCCGTCAATGGAAACTGCTCATAAAAGACTTATTTCAATGATTTCAAAGAACGATTAGTCCACTTTAACGGGACGGTAGTGAATAAAAATAATAAGTACAACAACCTAAAAAGGCAAACAAATGAAAAAGGATCTACTCAGATTTGGGCTCTCACTCATAGCCCTGTTTGTTATGGTAGTGGCAAATGCGCAAACCTACCAAAACGAAGAAGCTAGCGTTTCATGGCCGTTTAATGACGCCAACTACGCTACACTGTACACAAAATCACCAGAAAATGGTTTCAGTCTGGTTTCCGTAAACACCGGTGACTTGAAGTATACTCTCAAGACATCAACGACTACAAAAGACAAAGACGGAAACAAGATGGTCATGGCTGGTTTCGGTCCTGTTGGTACAACAAAAGCCGTAGAATGGACCGTTAAACCTAGCAAGGGACTTACATTTACCCCAACCTCTATCAGTACCTACGTAAACCGATTCGGTACAGATGCAGAAAATGGAGTAACCGTAACCGCTAAACTTAGCGACGGAACTTCTGTAGACTTGGGTAATTTCACTGCATTAAGAGATAACAAGACAACAGAGTCTGACAAGTTTTCGAAAAATGAAAACCTGACCAACCACATCGTCATCCAGCTCACTGCCGACCAGCAAGCCAAACTGACATCAGCTGAAGGCTTCACGCTGAGTTGCACCGTCGGCGTTGGCACTAATAAGCAGCAAGGCTTTGCCGATGTACACATCAACGGTCTCTTGAACGGAACCATTCAACAGGTAGAACAGTATACACTGTCAGCTGTTGTATCAACTGTAGGAGCAGGAACCGTCAAGGTATCTCCTGCAGGAACAGTATTTGATGCAGAAACACCAATCACCGTAACTGCAACAAAGAATTTCGGCTACAAGTTTGTCAACTGGACAGATGCCAATAATAAGGTAGTATCTACAGATGAAGAATATACCTTCTCTATCTCTGCCAACACTGCATTGAAAGCAAACTTTGAGAAAATAAACACCTACGCTTTGGATTACAAGGTAGAAGGTGGTGCCAACGATTATATGGTAAGCGCAACTCCTGCCCCAACCGTTGTTGACGGAAAGAACATGTATGAAGAAGGAACAGAAGTAAGCCTTACCGCCAACAGTAACTACATCCTCACCTTCACCAACTGGAATGATGGTGAAACAGGAGCAGAACGCAAAATAAAGATGAATGCCGACCAGGCATATACAGCTGCATATTCTGCAAAAGATTTCATCGCAGGCTGGGACTTCTATAAGTCAGCGAGAGAAGGTCGTACAGCAGACTTCGCTGCAGAAGACAACGATGTAGACCAGCTCATCCTGCGCGATGCCGACGGAAATACATACCCATGGCTCGACAAGAGCAATAGTGCTGGCGGCTACGAAGGAAAAAATGCAGCCGTAAACTGGACCACGATTAATACCAAGCCACTGGGCGAAACCTACTGGCAGACCAAGGTCAACGCAACAGCCTTCACCGACATCAAGGTAAAGAGCAGCATGCTCTACAATTATAATGCATACGAAACATATAATGTGGAATACTCTCTCAACGGAACCGACTGGACCAAAGTTGGCGCCATTGAAATGCCTGGAACCAAAGCCTGGACCGATGGAGAGTTCACTCTCCCAGCCGATGCAAACAACAAGGCAGAAGTATACATCCGCTGGATTGCCGACAAGACTTCTTCTATCAAGGGAGCAACAGGCAACAACGACGGAATCTCTATCACAGATATCTACATCACAGGTACCGCTCAGCCCGTTAACGACGGCAAGGCTCCAGTACTCGTAAGCACCGTACCAGCAGAAGGCGCAACCAACGCATCTGCCAACGGCAAGATTGTACTGACTTTTGATGAGAAGGTAAAACTCACCGACAAGGCAAACGCTACACTTGGCACACAAAAGATAGAAGGAGTTGTGTCAGGCAAGACCATCACCTTCGCATACAAAGGTTTGAACTACGCTACAGCTTACACCTTCACGCTCGCTGCCGGTTCTGTAGCCGACCTGACAGACAATGCAACAGACCAGGCAATTGTTCTGAACTTCACTACCAAGACCAAGCCAGCTGTAACCAAGGCACTCTACGACTTCATCGTACCAACCGACGGTGACTTCAAGGCAGCACTTGCAGCAGCAGCCAAGCGTACAGATACCAGCAAGCGATTCCGCATCTTCATCAAGCAGGGCGACTACAAGATTCCTGCTGACGAAAAGAGCAAGGTAACAGGTAGCGACGGCAAGAGTTACGCTAATCCTACCACCTATATGAATACGCCAAACGTATCAATCATTGGTGAGAGCATGGACAACACCTCACTGACTAACACCGTTCCAAACTCAGGTCAATCAGCCAACGTATTGGAAGGTATCGGCAAGGGTGACGTACTCTGCTTGCAGAAGGGAGCAACAAACACCTATTTCCAGGATCTGAAGATGTACAGCAGTATGGGCGATGCCAAGGGTCGCGACATCATACTCAACGACCAGAGCAACAAGACCATCTGTAAGAACGTAAACCTCTGGGCTTACCAGGACACCTACGTATCAAACAACCAGAATGGTAAATTCTACTTCGAAGACGGAATCCTTCGTGGTCGTACCGACTACCTCTGCGGTAAGGGTGATGTATATTATAATAATGTAGAACTCTGGATCTGTGAAAAGGGAGGCTATCTCGCTGTTCCTTCTCAGCCTAAGAAGTATGGCTACATCTTCAAAGACTGTACCATCAAGGATGCTACTGCAGCAAAAGATCTGAACGGAAATTACACTCTGGGCCGTCCATGGGGTAAGGGCACACCTATTGCGCTCTATATCAACACCAAGATGGAAGCCATCCCTTCAGCGGCAGGATGGAACGAGATGAGTGGCGGATACCCTAAGCGTTTCGCAGAATACAACTCATACACATCAACAGGAAGCATAGTAGACCTCAAGGACAGAAAGAAAGTTTACGATGCCTATGATTCAAAGGATGGTGACAATTATGTAAACCGTCGTAATGAAACAGCAGGAAACCCTATCCTCACAGCAGAGGAAGCTGCAGCCTACACCATTGAAACAGTAATGGGTCAGGATGATGACTGGGATCCTACAGCAGCCACCGAGCAGGCTTCAGCTCCAACCAACGTAAAGTTGAACGACACAACCCTCACTTGGGACAACAACGACTACGCTCTTCTCTGGGCAGTATGCAAGAACGGCAAGGTAGTAGACTTCACCATCACTCCTAGCTATATCATTGATGACGCCTCTGCAACATGGAGCGTACGTGCAGCCAACGAGATGGGCGGTTTGAGCGAAGCTACAGTTGTTGGTCAGGGCACCGGCATCCGCAATATCGCCACAGCTACAGCAACAGTCATCAAGACCGCCATCTATGCAGCCGACGGCACCCAGCTCTCAAATCTTCAGAAGGGTATCAACATCATTGTGAAGACCCTGGCAGATGGCAGCAAGAAGACAAGCAAGGTCATCGTAAAGTAAAGAAGCAGAGACCAAAAGTAATTAGATTGACAGATAACATTCGGAGTGCAATATCCCCATCCTCTTTCAGAAGGGTGCCGGATATTGCACTTTTTTGTTCCCTCAACTTCTGAAACAGCAGAAATGGGAACTGAGAAAACAGACCGTCGAAATGTAAAAAACAGAGTATTTACGCAAAAACCTGTAAACGTTTACGTTATTTTTTACCCCCAATATACCTATATTCTCATATTTTTTATATACTTTTGCAACAAGAAAACCAAGACTTAGCTATTGCTACGCATCCAGGTTGCCCCCACCGGAGCCTTCGGGAACCAAGAGGAACAGCCTTCAGTAAGCATCTGCTCAGAACTGGAATTCTACTTAAAAACATTAAATAAAAAACATTAGAATATTAGTAATTTAGAATAAGTTTTATCTAAACCTAAAGTGTATGTCTGGTAATTTTAGAAAAAAGAAAATTGCTTTGGCAGGCGCACTGATGTTCGTAGTAACAAGTGTATCTGCACAAACAGTAAAAGGCGTTGTTACTGACAATACGGGCGAGCCAATCATCGGTGCATCTGTCATGGAGGTAGGTGTAGCTGGCAATGGTGGCGTGACCGACCTTGACGGTAACTTCACAGTAAACTTAAAAGGCAAAAGCAAGAAACTGAAGATTTCATACATTGGTATGAAAGCTAAGGAAGTAAGCGTTGCAGGTAAAGAAACGATCGATGTAAAGCTTGAGGATGACAACACTACCCTCAACGATGTCGTAGTAATCGGTTATGGTACTGTTAGAAAGAAAGACCTCACAGGTTCTGTATCTTCTATCAGCGACAAGCAGATTGCCAACATTCCAGTTTCTAACGTAAGCGAGGCGATGACCGGTAAGATGGCAGGTGTAAACATCACTACCACTGAAGGTTCACCAGATGCTGACGTGAAGATTCGTGTGCGTGGTGGCGGTTCCCTTTCACAGGACAACTCTCCACTCTACATCGTAGACGGTTTCCCAGTTAGCTCAATCAGCGACATCGCTCCTAGCGAAATTCAGAGCATCGACGTATTGAAGGATGCTTCTTCTACAGCCATCTATGGTGCCCGTGGTGCCAATGGTGTTATCATCGTAACAACCAAGAGCGGTTCTGAGGGTAAGACTCAGGTAAACTTCAATGCTTCTCTCGGCTACAAGAAGGTTTCCAAGTTGGTGAAGACTATGTCTCCATATGACTATGCATACTATCAGTATGAGTTGGGCAGCACTGACTATGGTAACTACAACGATCTCGATATCTGGAAGTCTATCGAAGGACGTGACTATCAGGATGAGGTATTCGGCCGTACAGGTAACCAGAAACAGTATAACGTGAACGTAAGCGGTGGTACCAAGGATATCAAGTACAACATCGGTTTCTCTCACAACGACGAGAAGAGCATCATGCAGGGTTCTGGCTATGCCAAGAACAATGTAAACGCCAAGATCAATGCCAACTTGAACAAGTGGTTGTCTCTCGACTTCAATGGCCGTATGGCTTTCACCAAGCTGGATGGTTTGAATGGTGGTGCTGATACCAACGAGTCGAGTGCAGCAAACTCAGTTGTTGCCAACACCGTAAGATGGAACCCGGTAGAGCCTCTCTCTGGTACATCAGACGATGATGAGGAGAACAGCACATCTGCACGCCGTAACCCAACAGAGCGTATCACCGATACCTATAAGTATCAGGAGCGTTTCCAGCAAAACTACAACGTTGGCTTAAACTGGAAGCCATTCAAGAATATCACATTCCGTTCTGAGTTCGGCTATGGTTGGAAGTACAACAATACCGAACAGGTTTGGGGTTCTAATGCAACTACCAACTCTAAGTATGGTTACAACGGTCAGCCACAGGCACAGTTCGTACGCTTGGAGAACAAGAACTGGCGTAACGCAAATACATTGACTTACGACAACAAAAAGCTTTTCCATGGTCGTGACCACATCAATGTATTGGTAGGTCAGGAGTGGAGCAGCAGCCAGGACGTAACCCGCACCAACACTTCTGTAGCCTTCCCTACTTCATTCACATTGAACGAGGTATTGGCAAACACAGCAGCAGGTACAGCACTTCCAAACGAAGGTAATATCAAGGCAGAGGAGAACATTCTCTCTTACTTCGGCCGTATCAACTATACACTCAACGACAAGTATCTGGCTACCATTACCGTTCGTGCCGATGGTTCCAGTAAATTTGGCAAGGACAACCGTTGGGGTATCTTCCCATCAGCAGCCTTGGCTTGGCGTATGTCTGACGAGGAGTTCCTGAAGGGTGCTTCCAGCTGGCTTTCTAACTTGAAGGCCCGTCTGAGCTTCGGTACAGCAGGTAACAACCGTATCAACTCTGGTTTGTTGACTACCACCTACTCTATGGCAGACAACACATCAAAGGCTCCATTCTTCGATGAGAACAGAGCTTCGATGCTTGAGCATGGTAAATTTCTCTATAATCCAGACTTGAAGTGGGAAACCACAGTGACCCGTAACTTCGGTATCGACTACGGTTTCTTCAATGGCCGCCTCAGCGGTACATTGGACTTCTACTGGAATACCACCAAGGACCTCTTGATGCAAAGTATCGTTCCAGCCAACACAGGTTACTCTTACCAGTTCCAGAACTTCGGCAAGACCTCTAACAAGGGTGTTGAGCTGGCGCTCAATGCCGTAATCGTAGACAAGAAAAACTTCGGTTTGAACTTCAACTTCAACGTATCTTATAACAAGAACAAGATTGATGAGTTGAATATGGAGAATCCATGGCAGAGCTCTAACTGGAGTGGTTCTACCATCGCCAAGTATGAAGACTTCCGCGTAGAGCAAGGCGGCCGCCTCGGTGAGCTTTGGGGCTACAAGAGCAACGGCTTCTACACCGTATTTGATGCTGCAACAGGCAAGGGAGACTTGGTATTGAAGGAAAACGGAACCTGGGCACTAGCAGAAGGCGTAAAGGACAACAGCTACAAGCTCTTCGGCGGTAACCTCTATCCAGGCGTTGCCAAGGTAGAAGTTGACGAGAATGGTGAAGCAGTGAAGCAGCGCCTGGGTAACACCGTACCTACCACAACTGGTGGTTTCGGTTTCGACGGTCACGTTGGTAACTTCGACTTCAACCTGTTCTTCAATTACTCATTGGGCAACAAGCTGGTGAACGGTACCAAGCTTGCCAACTCATTCTACGCAGGCTCAGCCAAGAACTACAACCTTGTGGATGACTTCAACGTAGGCAACCGCTATACCTGGATTGACCCAGCCAACGGTAACAACATCGGCCGCCCATCAGCTAGCCTCATCACAGAATATGGTGGTGTAGAAAAGGTGATGAACCGCTTGAACGAGATTAATGCCAACGCCAATATCTACAATCCAGCAGGCGTATCAACCATGCAGCTCATCAGCTATGCTGTAGAAGATGCATCATTCTTGCGTCTGCAGAACGTAACAGTGGGTTACACCTTGCCAAAGAAGTGGGTAAACAAGTGCTATATGCAGAACGTACGCATCTACTTCACAGGTTACAACCTGCTTTGCTTCACTAACTACTCAGGCTACGATCCAGAGGTTGATACAAGTTCTAAGAAGAACCCAATGACCCCAGGTATCGATTATGCAGCTTATCCAAAGAGCCGCACCTTCGTAGGTGGTATTAACGTTACATTCTAAAACTTTATAAGATAATAACAATGAACAAGATATTATATGCATTTGCATTGGCAGGCGTATTAGGATTGTCTTCATGCTCCGACTTCCTGGATCAGACCTCTCCATCAGAGATGACAGCTGAGAATACCTACGCCTCACCTTATTATACCAATCTTCGCGTCAATAAGCTCTATGGCGGAATGGCTCAGGACCGTACCTACGCACAGGACCTGTCTATTGTATGGAACCTGAACAGCGACTGCGAATTGATTGACGGTCTTGGCAGCAATGCTACCAACACCTCAAGTGAACGTGGTAACATGAACTATAACATGGACCCGGGATGGAGCAAGATTAGCGGCGTATGGGATGCTGAGTATGGTATCATTGAGGATGCCAACCAGATTATCGAGGGTATCCGCAGCAGCGCAACTCTCACTGCCGGTGGTGCTAACCAGAAGTCTATGGAACGTAGCCTCGGCGAGGCACTCACCATACGTGCCATGGTTTACTTTGACCTGGTTCGTATTTTCGGTGATATTCCTTTCAAGGTTGAAGCATCAAAGTCTGACTTGAGCAACGCTTACCTGGCGAAGACCGACCGCGACGTGATTATGGATTCCCTGATGAACGACCTGGATGAGGCTATCAAATACTTGCCATGGGCAGACCAGGCAACAGGCTATACCACAGAGCGAACAACCAAGGGTTATGCTCACGCTCTCCTGGCACAGATTGCCATGACACGCGCCGGCTACGCCATCCGTGAGAAGTCAAAGGACGGATATGAGACAGCATCTTACAGCGATGCTACTTATCCAACACAGCGCCCTGGTGCAGCAGACCGCAAGGCTCTCTACGAGCGTGCCCTGAAGCACTGGTCTGCTATCATCAACGACAATACTCACAATCTCAACCCATCTTTCGAGAACGAGTGGTACTTGATTAACCAGCTCTCTCTCGACAAGACTTACCACGAGAACCTCTTCGAGATTCCTTTCGGTGAGAACGTAACTGGTGAGTTGGGTTACACTGTAGGTGTCCGCCTGAGTGGTGTTACAACAGAATATGGCTATGGCAACTCATCTGGTAAGATGAAGGTTACTGCACCTCTGCTCTATTCTTACGACAAGAAGGATACACGCCGTGACATCACTTGCGCCAACTTTGAAATCAAGCAGGATGGCAGCAACACCATAGAGAGCATGATCAAGAATGCTCCTTTCGGTATATATGTAGGAAAGTGGGATGCCCGCAAAATGAACAACACCTGGTTGCAGAACAACCTGAAGGCTACAGCTAAGCACACTACAGGTATCAACCCTGTAAAGATGCGCTATGCTCAGGTATTGCTCTACTATGCAGAGTGCATGAACGAGTTGGCTGGCAACCCAGATGCCAACTACGAAGGTTCAGCAAACGGCATGACAGCCCGCCAGGCTCTGGAAGCAGTTCACACTCGTGCCTTCAACCAGGCAGACAAGAATGAAGCTAAGGCATACGTCAACAACATCGCTTCTGACAAAGACGCATTCTTTAATGCTCTCGTTCAGGAGAACATGTGGGAGTTTGCTGGTGAAGGTATCCGTAAATACGACTTGATTCGCTGGAACCTCCTCGTAGAGAAGATCAATGAGTTCAAACAGACTTATCTGGCTGAGCTTGCAGATGGTACTTACCAGAAGACCATCTACTTCAACTACCTGGATGAGAAGAAAACCAAGATTGACTTCTCTAGCGTAACATGGTATGGTATTCCTGACGGAAAAACATCTGCTGACTACGATGGCAGCATCGACTCATTCGGTGCAGCTAAGTTGGATTCTGGTTCTGATACACAGGTTGACGTAAACCTGCCTTCTATCAGCAGCGGCCTCGTTAGCGATGATGTGGCAGTGAAGAACCGCTATCTCATGCCAATCGCTTCAACAACCATCTCTGCAACCAACGGTAAGATTCACAACTCTTATGGTTATGCAGACTAATTCATCTTTAATCAAAAAAGACAAGAAAAATGAAGAGCATTAAAAACATATTGGGTACAGCGTCTATGATGGCATTGGCTCTGTCGGCTACTTCCTGTACCGATGGCAATGACTGGAACGTAGATGGCAGCCTATCAAGATTGTTCGGTCTCAATGGTGACAAAATCACCGTTGAAACTGCCGAAACATCAGCTACGGTTACATTCTCTGCCTTCACATCAAAAGCAGTTCCTTCACCAGAGTACTATGTATTCGAGGTAAGCAAGGACTCTCTTTACGAAGGTGTTGAGAATGCTAACATCATCAAATTCGGAGAAGATAAGACCTTGACTTCATCTCCAGTAGTTCTCTCTGGTCTCGATGGCGACAGCAAGTACTACATGCGTGTAAAGGCTATGTCTTCAACAAGCAATGAGTCTAAGTGGGTTTACTACAAGGATGGTTCATCTTTTAAGACAAAGGCAGAGCAAATCTTCAACAATGTAGAGGCAACCGACCTCTTCGAGGATCACGTGAACTTGAGCTGGACTCCAGGTGCTGATGTTACTCACATCACTTATGCAAACACTAATGATGCAGAGAACATCCAGACTATCAATTTGACAGATGAGGAAAAGGCAGCTGGTAAATATACTCTTGGTGGCTTAAATCCAACAAGCACTTATACCATAAGTATCTATAAGAATGACGTAAAGCGCGGTCAGTTGCAGGTTACAACTCCAGCAGCTATGCCAGCAGCCAACTTCAAGTATTCACTTGCCAGCGATGTAACTGTCATCTCACAGGATCTTATTGACGAGATTGCAGAAAAGGCTAAGGCTGCAGCAGGTAACGAGACCAACTATAGTGCAACCATCGGTATTCCTGCAGGTGCTAAGGTAGCTCTTTATGGTATAAATGATTCAGACGGCGGCAAGACCAATGTAACCATCCCAGACGGAATGTCTGTTACATTCTTCGGTTTGGCAGGTGGTGATGCGCCTACCATCAATCTTGACAAGAACTTCGATATTGCAGGTTCACATGCATTTATCAAGTTCCAGAATGTGAAGTTGGAAGAAAATGGTGCTGGCTATTTCATCAACCAGAGCAAGGCTTGTACTGTAAGCGAGTTCACTTTAGAGAATTGTGAGGTTAGCAACCTCAAGACATCATTCTTCCGTCTTCAGGGTAGTGACGCTAAGTCTATCGGCAAGCTGACTTTGAAGAACAGTATCTTCACCAAGCTCTGTGCAGGTTATGGTTTCATCCACATTGATGCAGGCAGCGGTAAAGGTCATCTCGACAACGTAGAGATTGACGGCTGTACATTCAACAGCATCTGTGTAACCGGTAAGGTATTTATCTTCAGCAAGAAGACTGATATGCAAGACATCACCATCAAGAACAGTACATTCTACAACTGTAATGGTAATGGTCAGTACTTCGTTGACTTCAACACTGACACATTCGGACCAAGCACCTTCACTATTGAGAACTGTATCTTCGGTAAAAGTGCTGATGAAGCTACTAATAAGAACATTAGAAGCAAGACTCCAGCAACTGTGGCAAACAGCTTCAGAACAACAGACTTCTTCAAGGTGATTAAGGGCGTGAATGATACAGAGTTCAGCTCTACCCAGTTGTTCAAGGACCCAGCCAATGGCGACTTTACCATCAAGGCTGGTACTTTGAAGGAAAAGGCTGGTGACCCACGCTGGTATGTAGTAGAAGATTAATCCACAAGGATTAACATCTCATATAAATTTAAGAAAAAGTGCAATGCTTATATGGAGCATTGCACTTTTTTTTATTTTCTCTTCGTAAGCGGCTCCGCTTACCAATGTTCCCGAAATTACATCACGACGTAGCAATCGGCGCGTCACGATGCAGTAACAGATACGTCGCGACGTAATTCCGGCTACATCCTGCTCACATCAAGTAAGCCTCATTTGAGCTTCAAATAAGCCTCTTTAACCGTTCAAGTAAGCCTCACTTGAACTTCAAATAAGCCTCAGTTAAACGTTACGTAAGGCTCACTTGCAAGCCTGAATTACGCAATTAAAGGCAATATTGTAGAAGAAACACTAGTGAAAACGTTTACGTTAGATTTTTCAATTATTTTGTTCGTTGTTTGAGATTTTTCACTACTTTTGTAGCAGAAATCTAAAGATTATTATCAAAAATCTAAGATTTCTTATGATCTATTGAGAATCAAACACGACTACAACTAATCGCAAATAAGTTCAATTAGACCAAAACTTAACAAGATATAATAATAACCTACAAAACAAACATCGTTATGTATCAACAACTGAAACGTGCCAGCATGGCACTGACCTTGAGTTCGGTTTGTTTCCTCGCTTTTGCGCAGAAAACAATCCAAGGTACCGTAAAGGATGCTAATGGCGACCCAATGATTGGTGTAACCATTACTGACCAGAATGGTAAGGCAGGTGGCATCACCGACCTTGACGGTAAGTTTACCATTCAGAACGCAGACCCTAATGCGGTCTTGACTTTCAGCTACATCGGCTGCAAGCCTAAGAAAGTAAAAGTTGGAAGTCAGAAAACATGGAACATCGTACTTGAAGATGACAATGCTGCCCTTGACGAGGTCGTTGTCGTTGGTTATGGTACTATGCGTAAACGCGACGTAACTGGTTCTATCGCATCTGTCAACTCAGAAAAGATAGCCGCTCGTGGTACCACCAACCTTGCAGAGTCTCTGCAGGGTTCTGTTCCTGGTGTCAACATCACCCAGTCTGGTAGCCGCGCAGGTGCAGGCTTCAATATTCAGGTTCGTGGACAGGCTTCTATCAACAAGCAGGCACAGCCATTGTATGTTATCGATGGTATAGTTTGCGACAACATGGACTTCCTGAATCCTGATGATATCGACCGCATCGACGTATTGAAGGATGCTTCTTCTACCGCAATCTATGGTTCCCGTGCCTCTGCCGGTGTCATCATGATTACCACCAAGGGCAGCAAGGGTGCAGACAAGGCACAGAAGGCAACCATCTCTTATGACGGATATTATGGTATCAAGAAGACGGCGCGCATGCCTGAGTTTATGGATGCCAACGAGTTTATGGATTATCGTTTTGCCAGATATACATTGCTCGATGGTAAGAGCTACGATGGCTCTAGCCGCAAGGGTGTTGATGCCGATGGACATCCACACTACATCATCAAGGATACCGACTTGAATTCAGCTTTCCTGACTCGCAAGGGAGGAACCAGCTACAAAGACTCCAAACTTTATGAACTGATGATGGATCCAAGTTTCGACGGTTACGACTGGAAGAAGATGGTTACCCGCACTGCCGCCCAGCAGAACCACTTTATCAGTGCTGCCGGTGCTACAGACAAGATCAACTACCGTGTAGGTATGGGTTATCAGGGAGAAGAGAACGTATTCAAAGGCAACGACTATGAGCGTTTCAACTTCAAGGGAGCAATGGATGCCAAGCTCTCCAAGATATTCGAGGCAGGTTTCTCAACCAACATGTCAATGAGCCGCACCCAGGACATATGTACTGATGGTACTTATTCTCCATACGTGAATGCATTCTATTTTAACCCATTCGTATCTCCAACAGATGCAGATGGCAACCTGATTCCTAACCCGGGAGCAAAGGCAGCCTTTGGTTCAGATGCACAGTTTACATCTACATATAACCCGCTCATCGATTTGAATGACGGCAACTACACCAACGAGACCAAGATGTACCGACTGATGGGTAACTTCTACCTGCGTGCCAACATCATCAAGGGATTGAAGTTTACAACCACCTTCTCTCCTAACTACTCTCACAAGCGCCAGGGCATCTTCTATGCTACAGGTCTGAACGAGGGTAACGACGTAGGTTCAACTTACTACCAGAAGAACAAGACAAACTTCGGATCCGTTGCCAATACAACCCGTGTAGACTGGACGTGGGACAACCAGTTTGACTACAACCGCACATTTGGCGACCATACCGTTGGCGCCATGGCACTGTTCTCACTCTACAAGAGCAATACAGAATACCAGTATGAAGAAGGCAAGGGTATCGCCAGCGACCACACTACATTCCACAATCTGGGAACAGCCAGTGGCGACAAGACGCTCTCCTCTTCTTATACAGAGTCATCATTGGAGTCATTTGCTTTCCGTGCCAACTATTCCTACAAGGGCCGTTACATGGCTACAGCTACACTCCGTACCGATGGCAGTTCACGCTTCGCAGACGGCAACCGATGGGGCTGGTTCCCTTCTGTAGCTGCTGCATGGCGTATCTCTGATGAAGCTTGGATGAAGCAGTTCAACAACTGGTTAGACAATGCTAAACTCCGTCTGTCATATGGTGTTACCGGTAACAACAATGTGGGTGACTATGTAACTATCGCTTCTGCTACAGGTCCATCTTATGTAACCATAGATGGCAAAGAGGTACAGGGTTATCATCCTAACGGATTAGTAAATACAGAACTCATCTGGGAGAAGGTAAAGGAATTTGATGTAGGTCTCGACCTGAGTTTCCTGAAAAACCGCATCAATGTAACAGCCGACTTCTATAACCGTCTTTCTGATGGTCAGATTATGTCACGTTCAGTGCCTATCGAAACTGGTGAGAAGACTTCAACCTTCAATGTAGGTTCTGTCCAGAATAGAGGTATTGAACTCGGTTTGAACTTTAACATCATCAACAAGAAAGACTTCTCCTGGAGTGCGAATGTAAACTTCGCCCGCAACTGGAACAAGATTAAGGAGTTGAGTAATGGTAAGGTTGATGAGGTAGCCAACAACTGGTTTATCGGCGAGCCACTGAACGTACTCCGTGACTATACCCATACCGATGTCATCACCGACAAGGGTGTAACCATGCACACCATGAATGGTGACAAGCACTATACCCTGAAAGAATTCTACGAGAAGTATGGCACTAAGTATAAGTGGTATGAAGGTCAGATGGCAGTAAACGACTGGAACGATGACGGTAAGATTGACGACAACGATAAGCAGATTTATGGTTGTACCGATCCACGCTGGACCGGTAGTTTCACTACCAATGTTTACTTCAAGGGTTTCGACTTCTCTATCATGTTCTATACAAAGAGCGGATTCTGGTCACGCAGCTACTTCCATGAGAAGTATATGAAGTATGGCGACCGTGGTAATGCCCACATGCAACTGGATTACTACATACCAAAGGGAGCACCAATCATCGATCATGCAACAGGTGAGATTACAACCGCCACAGAGACCCACTACGGAAAGTATCCTTATCCAAACAACAGCGATACTTCGATGGGTGGTTACTTCGGTGACAAGGGTTCAGCCAAGGGAGAAGGTTTCCAGTATCAGAAGACCTCTTTCACCAAGGTTAAGAACATTACCCTGGGTTACACATTGCCTAAGAGCGTAGTAAACAAGGCAGGTATCAGAAATCTCCGTGTTTATGTAAACGTTCTGAACCCATTCTGCTTCACCAACTACAAGGGCTTCGACCCAGAGTGGGCATCACAGAATCTGCAGAATGGCGGTCCATCATCTGTAACCTACCAGTTTGGTGTAAATCTTAAGTTCTAATCTTATTAAATGAAGTAAACAATTATGAAAAAGATATTATATAGCGTAGCATTGGCGGCCTGCTGCATGGGAACCATGACAAGTTGCAGCGACTTCCTGGATGCCAGCAACAAGTCGAATGAAACTGCTAAACAGAGTTTTGCGACAAAAGAGGGATTAAACAACCTCGTCAATAATGCCTATCAGCATCTGCAAAACGTTTATGCAGCTCCTCTGTTCACTAGCTGTTTCTCAGCAGGTACAGACATGTATGCCGATGCCCGTAACAAGATGAACGAGGCATTGAACACTTACGAGACCTTGACTCCAGAAAATACGGATATCAAGAATCTCTATACTTACCTCTATTCAGGTATACGTGCAGCCAACTCTGTGTCATATTATGCACAGACAGCCCAAGTTGATGACAAGACGAAAAGTCAGCTGATAGGCGAAGCCCGTGTATTGGCAGCCTACGAGTATTATCTTCTGGTAAACAACTTCGGTGGTGTGCCTATCATGAAGGACTTCCTCACCACAGCAGACACAGGATATCCTAAGTCTTCTCCTGAAGATGTATACACCTATATCATCAGCGAGCTCGAAGAAGTTATCAGCAAGAATGTGCTCCAAGCTTCTACAGCTACCAAGGGTGGCGGCAGAATCAGCCAGGAAACAGCCAAGGCGATCCTTGCCAAGACCTACCTTTCTGCAGCATGGGACCTCAACAAACAAGACTACTTCTCCAAGGCAGCAGCTCTTGCCGATGAGGTGATTGCAGGCAGAAAACTGACTACCCCATTTGCCAAGCTCTGGAAGGCAGACGGATCGGGCGATGACAACGAAGAGTTCCTTTGGGATGTGGAGTATGATTTGGCTACAGCCAACAATACAACATCAGGTGGTACAGAATGGAGCGGTTACTACTGCAACTATCTGGGTGGAAACGAGGATAACATCAAGGCTACAACCTCCAGCTATGTACCAACCCTCTATGCCTTGCATTGCTTCAAGAAGGGTGACCAGCGTTACGATGCTACCTTCATGAAGGAATTGCCAGATATAAACAAGGGAAATGCTGCAGGTACCGGTTACTGGACCTGGTACAAGAATGGTGAGAGTCTGGTAGGTAAGCCAGTAACGCGATACTATTCTGCATGGTATGAAACAGATGCCGACTTTGAAGCATGGAAGGCTATAGATCCTGCAAACAGAGCAAACACCTACCGCATTCCTATGGATTCACAAACCAAGGAAGCACAGAATATGGATGGCAAAGATATGGACTACTACGACAACCAGCAACTGGTATATGGTTCCAGTCCATGCAAAAAGTTTGACGACAGCAAGACTGCTAAGACAGAAAAGAACACCTGCTATCGCGACATCCATATCATCACTTTGCCAGAGATGTATCTCGTAGCAGCTGAGGCTTATCTGAAGGCTGGCGATAACCCTAAGGCATTGGCAAGACTCAACGAGGTTCACCAGCGCGCTGGCCTTCCTGCACTTACAGGAACTATCACTATTGATGACATCCTTGATGAGAATGCATGCGAGAACTTCGGCAATGAGGCACGCTGGATGGATTTGCGCAGAACCCAGACTCTGGTTGACCGCAGCAACAAATATAACCACGAAATAGAAGGCAAGGCTGCCCAGTATATCGGCAAGAAGCTTCTTCGCCCTATCCCACAGGCTGCAATTGATGCCAATGACCAGCTGACATTAGCCGACCAAAATCCTGGTTACTAATCAAAGCCATTATGTTGATAAGAAAACCTATCAAGACATACGTTAATCATTAGGTTTAAGACCGTATCCTAGGGAGATAATTCCTGATGGATACGGTCTTTCTTTTGGTTCTATCGGCAAGGTATACGTAATCGTTTTCGTAGTTTTTCGCCCACTATCTGCATGTGATAAGCAAAAATGTCGTAACTTTGCAGAAAATCTTATAGAAAAGAAAATAATAAAATAAATAAACCTAAGAAGAAATGAAGAAATCAATCATTAAGACAGTCGTGCTGGCTGCGCTCATGGCTCTGCCAATGTTCACTAAAGCACAAACTTTCGCTGGTATCACAGCCGAGCAGAACGCACAGAACACTCCTGAAGGATGGACTGCCGTAGAACTGCCAAAGTTGCCTACCATCACTTCGGCAAACACGTTCAACATCAAGGATTATGGTGCCTCGACATCTGCTGCAGACAACACCAAGGCTATCCAGAAAGCTCTTGATGCTGTGCCTTCTACCGGTGGTATGGTCGTGATCCCTGCCGGTACATGGATGTTTGGTAGTACAGACCAGATGACAAGCAAGACCGAGGTACTCAGCATCAAGTCAAAGACTGTGCTCCACCTTTGCAAAGGTGCTACATTGAAACTCGTGGAATATGGCAAGGCTCCAAATAATAAGATCGTCTTCATCGGCGGAAAGAACAAGGGTAAGAACGTTACCGACATTGTTATCGAGGGTGAAGGTGAAACTTCAGTCATCGACGGTCATGGTGCACGCTGGTGGCTCGCAAGAGAGAATGGCGAAACCTTCAATCCTGGTGCAATGATCCGCTTCGAGCAGGGCAAGCACTTCCTGCTCCGTAACTTCAAGATTCAGAATACTCCGGGTGTAAACATCACCATCAGCAACAGCGGTAAGGCTAGCCATGCTACCATCCATGATGTAACCATCAGTGAACCATCATCTGAAGCTGGCAGGGGAAAGGCATCGCATAACACCGATGGAATCTCCATCTGGGGTCCATACGTCAATATCTACAACTGTAACATCAGTAACGGCGATGACAATATCGTTTGCGACAACGATGCACAATATATCCATGTATGGAACTGCTACTTCGGTACAGGACATGGTGCTTCTATCGGTAGCTTCACCAAGAACATCAAGCATATATGGTTCGATAACATCACCATGAACGGTACTACTGCGGGCATCCGCATGAAGACAGGTCAAGATGTAGATAAAACAACCAACAAGGTAACTCTGCGTGGCGGTGGCGAGGAGGACTGGAAGTTCACCAACTTCACCATGACCAAGGTGAAGAACCCATTCTCTATCGACTGCTTCTACGACAAGAACTACAACAGCGATCCTGCCGTAGACAAGGCAAATGCCAGAGCCTTGGATAGCACTACCCCAACCTACACCGACATTCTGCTTCAGAACGTGAAGACAACAGATGTTTGCGAAGGTAACGCAATCTTCCTGATTGGCCGCCCTGAAAGCCACATCAAGAACGTGACTCTCGACAACGTGCAGATTTCAGCCAAGAAGGGCATCGATATCCGCTTCGTAGATAATCTCGTGTTCAAGAACAACTCTAAGATTACCGTCAGCAGCGGTTCAATCTGGCTCAAGAAGTTTGATTCTACTTGGACAGACGAATGTGGTGCTACGTCTACAGGTTCAACCGTTACTGATACAAAGGGTCCTTTCACATTAAACTCAAAAACTTTGACTGATAAGACAGCCGGTTCTTTCAGCAACGGCTTCGCTATCAGCAATGAGAAGGGAAAGACATACGATGCTGGTTCTGGTACCAACTATATCAAGTATAGCGCAAATCAATACACCATCATCATTCCTGATGGCATAAAGATTGTCAAAATGGATATTGAGGGAAAAGACAATTACACAGATGCAGATGCCTATCTCGGCGAGATAAACGGCACAAGCTATGATGCTTCTACCTATGTTTTTCCAAAAGACAAAAGTCTGAAAAAATATACAGTAGAGTTTGATTCACCTGTAGAGCACACCCTTACTTTCACTCCAAAGGTAAAGCAGTGCATCTTGCAGTTCACTCTCTATACAGAGACTTCTACAGGCATCCAGCCAATTGCTGCCATCGCCAAGGTAGACAATAACAACATTTACGACCTCAGCGGTCGCATGGTAAAACTCAATGCCAAGGCAGAAGACCTGCAAGGTCTCAAAAAAGGGATCTATATCTACAACAACAAGAAATACGTAGCTAAATAATTCATTTAAACATCGGTAACAATGAAAATAAAATCGCATTCACTCCTGTGCATTCTCGCCACCATCGCATTGAGTTCTCCGCTCTCTGCGCTGAGCGTGAATGCCCAGAAAGCGGTATCCAAGACATGGAATCCGAACCTGAAGAACGGAATGTACCGCAACCCGGTTATTGACGCCGACTACTCAGACCCTGACGTATGCCGTGTGGGCAATGACTACTATATGACTTCCTCTTCCTTCCAGTGTTTCCCAGGCTTGCAGATTCTGCACAGCACCGACCTGGTAAACTGGGAGATTATCGGTGCTGCCCTACTCGATGACTATCCGGTTTTGCCAGAATACCAGGGCACCGAACTGGATTGGCACAAGAAGGTTCAGCATGGTAACTACGTGTGGGCACCATCCATCCGCTACCATGACGGATGGTTCTACATCTACTGTGGCGATCCTGACCAGGGTCTCTTCATGACCAAGACACAAGATCCACGCGGTCCTTGGGAGCCTATCACCTGGGTGATGAAGGAAAAAGGTCTTATCGACTGCTGCCCTCTCTGGGATGAAGACGGCAAGGCTTATCTTTCGCATGGATGCGCCGGTTCAAGAGCCGGTATCAAGTCGGTACTCTTCGTAGCTCCGATGTCACCTGACGGCACCAAGGTTATCGGTCCTTCACGCATCGTATATGATGGTCATGAAGACCAGCCAACCATCGAGGGTACTAAATTCTACAAGCGCAACGGATATTATTATATCATGAGTCCTGCGGGCGGAGTAAAGTATGGCTGGCAGGTAGAACTGCGTTCCAAGAATCCATTTGGTCCTTACGAGGAGTATGTGGGTATGGCACAGGGAAAGAACAAGAAGGTAAACGGCCCTCACCAGGGTGCATGGGTAGATACCCAGAACGGCGAAGACTGGTTTCTCCACTTCCAGGATAAGCACGCCTATGGTCGTGTGGTTCATCTGCAACCAGCCAAATGGGTAAGCGACTGGCTCGTCATCGGTGACGACAAGGATGGCGATGGCTGCGGTGACCCTGTTCAGCAATGGAAGAAGCCAAACCTGCCATCAAGCGGTAACTTCCAGCCTAAGGAATCGGATGATTTCAACAGCGTAGATTTAGGTCTGCAATGGCAGTGGAACGGTCCTTACAGTCAGTACTGGTACTTCTGTGATGCCAAGAACTCCAAGTTGCGTCTCTATGGCGTGCAGCAGGCTGAAGATGTAAAGAACCTGTATGATTTGCCAAACCTCCTGCTCCAGAAACTCCCTACCGAGAACTTTACTGCTACTGCCAAGGTGAAGTTCATACCTAACCGCACCGAGGCTTACAAGGAGAAAGATAAGGTATTGGGCGAAAGCGCCGGCATGATTATGCAAGGCATGGACTATGCGGCACTCAAGTTTGTTGATACCAAGGAAGAGGGTGTTGTATTGCAATATGTAACCTGCGAGAAGGCTGAGAAGGGAAAGGCTGAGAAGGTGGTAAAGCAAGTGGCCATCAAGACCAGCAAGCAGCCTCAGCCTTACACCGTGAAGTATGCCGTAGATGATATTCCTTCTTCCCGCATCGTTACCCAGGATGTATGGATCCGCGTGAAAGTTCATAGCGAAGGTATCGCCAACCAGATACAGGCTATCGCTGAATGGAGCTACAGTCTGGATGGTAAGAAATTCACCAAGATAGGCAATCCTTTCACTGTGCGTGAAGGCAAGTGGATTGGTGCCAAGCTCGGTTTCTTCAACACCCGCACAGCCAAAAAGAACGATGCTGCCTTCTTCGACGTAGACTGGATTCATTTCGAAAAATAACGCTTTCCTGCTAACGCGTTATTTCAGAGAATATTTTGGGAAACAAAAAAATCCCCCTCATTGCAAATCAATGCAGCGAGGGGGATTAATCATTATGAGTAATCTAAAAATTCTAATCTTTCTTTTCTTCTTTAGGCTCTGCCTTTGTTGTTTTCTTGGCAGGAGCCTTCTTGGCTGCAGGCTTAGCTGCGGTCTTCTTGGCAGGAGCAGCCTTAGCAGGCTTCTCGCCATGGTGCTTCTCAGCCTCCTTCTCTATCTTTTCAATCTTAGCCTGAAGACGGACAATCTCCTTGTCCTTCATCTCAATCTCTTCATCCTGATTCTTGATGGTAGTAAGCAGGCTCTCAAGCTGATCGTTATCAACATCAGTAGGATAGAGGTCGTTTACTCGGGTGATGAAGTCGCCAAGAATGTTCATATAGTTAGTGAAAGCATCGAAAGGACTTGAATAGATACCTCTGTCAAGACCCACATTGCTTGGCTTGGTAGTCATGAAGCGGAAGTTGTTACTTGCCTGCAGGTAATCCCAGTCCTGATTGATACGTGGATCGTTGGCGATACGTACACGGTCTGCCACACTGTAAAGCTTGTTGAAAGCCTCACGCTGCATCGGGTTACCCAACCATGAACTTACATCACGCTCCTCGTCTACCCAACTCAAGGTATCAGGCACATTCACCTCGCCTACCGACTTGATCTTCTTGCAGATTTCTGAAGGTGTTGAGAAGGTGATGCCACGGTCCTTGGCACACTGAGGCAAAGCCTTCATAAACTCGAGGATGTTGCTTGACAGAGGCTGGGCAATACCAAGAGCAGAAAGCTCCATGAAGATATTGATAACCTGCTCCTCCTCTGGGAAGGCAGCAATCCGGTTCATATAGTTGTCGGCAAAGAGTGGATAACCGTCCCAATCGCTGTTGTTGAAGCGCAGAGAGATATCATCGCTCAGGTTCACATCACGCAAAAGGAGCTTCAACTTAGGGTTCAGGGCGCAATGGTAAACATAGTGAGGAGACTTCCAGCCGAGCACGTGCTTGGCACCCTCGGTGAGCATACCAATGAATCCCATGTTGGCAACATCGTTACCGATATCATCGCTGTAGATGAGCGAAGAGTTGCGCAATACAGTAGGTTTCTTTCCGAAATATTCCTCAATCTTAGTACACTGGCGCATCACCTCATCCTTGAAACTTGCCTCATTAACCAGAGAAGCAAGTCCGTGAGAGTAAGGTTCAGCCAGGAACTCTACACAACCCGTATTGTTGAGCTGCTGAAGCTTCTCCAGCACCTGAGGAGCATGAAGTTCCAACTGCTCCATACCCACACCCGAAAGCGAAAAAGCTATCTTGAAATACTTGCCGTTCTTTTCAATCATCTCCTGAAGGGCATTCAAGGCTGGCATATAAGAGCGCTCAGCAATCTCGTTGATGCTACGGTCGTTCTCGTAGTCATCATAGTAATAATGGTCGGTACCGATGTCGAAGAAGCGGTAGCGTTTCAGATGGGTAATCTGATGTATCTCGA